>Ga0256834_1000527_pt1 | contig 27472 bp, 24 predicted proteins | sample 4281140metaG_FD_190536 | JGI IMG/M metagenome (GOLD analysis project Ga0256834, IMG submission 190536) | Hydrothermal vent microbial communities from East Pacific Rise, Pacific Ocean - 4281-140 | ecosystem: Environmental > Aquatic > Marine > Hydrothermal vents | place: Pacific Ocean: East...
CATCGTACTTTCTATATCGGGATTTGGGTCTTCCTTGATTTTAATTCCTTTTAGTTTCAAATCCTTTTAGTTTTTCCTTACTTCCCTGTTAATTCAATCGCATCGCGGTTTTTCTCAACTGTTTTTAAACCAATTCCTTTGACTTGTGTTAACGATTCGATTGTTTTGAAGCGTCCATTTGCTTCGCGATAATCCACTATCGCTTGGGCTTTTTTAGTGCCGACTCCATTTAACTCTTCAGCAATTGCTCCTGCTTCTGCTGTATTCACGTTCACTGCAAAAAGTGATTGGCTGAATAATGTTAAACCTGTGATTGCTGTTAATAAAAATTTGTTCATGTTTTTTCTCCATTTAATTTCATAAAAAGTTATCGCCTCATTGCTATAACATGGTGCCCATTATAGAGAGTTTTTTAAATTTGAAAATCGGTAAAATGCTTTGTGATTTTAGGAAATTCTTTAAAGGCAAAAGCATTTTTCCTACAATCAACAACTATTTGTAATCAAACATTCTAATTCGACCCAGAGCCGAATTAGAATTAAATTAGACTTGAATCTTATTTGGCTCTGGGTCGAATAAGGTTAATTATTAGGTGTTTTGTTGGATAGCTTGGATAATTTTTTCTAAGCCGTCTTTTAATTTAGCTAATGGGCAGGCAAGATTTAAACGAATACAGCCATCGGCATTACCGACAAACATATCGCCGCCTTCGAGTAAAACACTTGCGTTACTAGCAAAAAATTCGGTGAGGTTTATTTCTTTACCAAGATAGGCGCTAATATCTATCCACGCTAAATAAGTGGATTGTGAGATTTGAAAAACGGCTTTGGGCAACTGTTGTTTTAAGTAATTGTCTAAATAATCAAAATTGTTATCCAAATAATTGGTTAACTCCAATAACCAATCACTACCCTTTTCATAAGCGGATTGTACGCCCACTAAACTTAATGGATTAACGATTGGGAAATGCTCTTGTTGCCACTTCTCACGCAATTCATCGTTAGGAACAATCAAATTGGCAAACATGAGGCCGGCAAGATTAAAGGTTTTACTGGCTGCCATGCAAGTGATAATCTTATCCGAATCGGGAAATAAGGTTGCCAGTGGTGTAAAAGTTTGCCCTTTGCGCAATAAATCGCAGTGAACTTCATCAGCGATAATGGTTATGTTATTTGTAAAACAGATGGTTGCTAAACGCGTTAATTCTTCAACACTCCATACCCTTCCTGTTGGGTTGTGCGGATTACATAAAATAAAAACCGTGGTTTTTTCATCTTGGGCTTTTTTCTCAAAATCTTCAAAATCTATGCTGTAATAGCCGTTATCACTTCTTAGTGCACTGCATACGAGCTCTAAATCATTGCCATCGGCTGCGTGTTTGAAAAATCCATAAGAAGGTGTGTGAATTAAGACCTTTTCATCCGCTTTGCAAAGGTATTTGAGTAAATCAAATAGTGCGGGGACAATGCCTGAAGAATTAACTAAATGCTCAGGGTTGAAATCAAACTGGTAACGTGATTTAGTCCAATTCAAAAAAGCATTGGTATAGCGCTCACCCGATAATTGCGTGTAACCCAATATTTGTTGGTCAAGGCGATTTTTTATAGCATTGAGAATTTCTGGTGCAATGGCAAAATCCATATCCGCTATCCACATCGAAACCAAGTCTTCATCGGCACAGGCACATTTTATTTCTGGATTATTGCCAAACAAGTATTCTCGAAAGCCTTCTACACTCATGGCGTTAGTGTTATGGCGGTTGATTATTTTGTCAAAGTTATATTTCATCAGATTATTTTACACAAACAGGCTATGAAAGTATTCGTTATTCAAAAATCTTATGCGATTAATAAAATTCATTTGTAGTTAAGCGGTAAGGCTTTTATACTCTTACGTCAAATAAAAAAAGAGCAATACAAATGACATTGACAAAAAAAATAATTATCTTTATGGTAGTTGGCGCAGTAGTCGGAATTGGAATCAATTTTTTTGGTCTCAATGAAACACCTTTTGTAGAAACATATATAACAGGTGGGCTATTTAAAGTTGTTGGTAAATTGTTCCTTAATGCTTTGCGCATGATGGTCGTGCCTTTGGTTTTTGTGTCATTGTTTTGTGGGGCAGCGGCCTTAAGAGAACCCTCTCAGTTGGGCAAGCTTGGTGGTAAGACTTTATTGTTTTATCTATTCACCACCGCCATTGCTTTAACCATTGCCATAAGCATGGCTTATTTAATCAACCCTGGTTTGGGTTTTGATATTCCAAATGATTACCCAAAATATGTTGCAAAAGAGGCGCCATCTTTTGTTGATGTGCTAATTAATATGGTTCCAACCAATCCTATCAAAGCCATGGCTGAAGGCAATATGTTGCAAATTATCGTCTTCTCAATACTGCTGGGACTAGCCGCAACAATGTCGGGTAAACCAGGTGATAAAATTATTTCATTTATGCAAAATATTAATGATGTCGTGATGAAACTAGTTCATATTATTATGGAATTTGCCCCTTATGCTGTTTTTGCATTAATAGCGATTGTCTTTGCTGATCTTGGTGCAAAAGCCATTGGTGATTTAGCCAAGTACTTCTTTACTGTTATGCTGGTCTTGATGATTCATGCCTTTATTGTTTATCCGACTTTGCTGTCTGTATTTGCAAAAATCAACCCAATAACCTTTTTGAAAAAAATTCAAACCGCTGTTGTCTTTGCCTTTGGTTCGGCTAGTTCCAATGCCACTATTCCTGTGACTTTAAGAACAGTAACTAAGCGACTGGGTGTTGATAAATCAGTTGCTTCTTTTACCATTCCATTTGGTGCAACTATCAACATGGATGGTACCGCTATCATGCAAGGGGTTGCCACGGTATTTATCGCACAAGCTTTTGGTTTTGACTTAACCTTAGCGCAGCTTGGAACAGTTGTTTTGATGGCAACAATGGCATCTATTGGTACAGCAGGTGTTCCAGGCGTTGGGCTTTTGATGTTAGCTGGTGTACTTGAACAAGTAGGGTTGCCTGTTGAGGCTATTGGTATTATTCTTGGGATTGATAGATTGCTTGATATGACTCGAACAGCCGTTAATATCACAGGTGATGCCGCTGTAACATGCATCGTTGCCAAATCAGCAGGAAAACTTGATGAAGAAATCTTTAATGACCCTGATGCTGGTATTATAGAAGAATAAATGTACTGCGCAAAGGGCAAAAGTTGACTTTTGCTGACTTATGTATCAAAATATACATAAGTTAGTTAGAGATAAATTATGTCAGTTGTTAAAAGAACATTTTCATTGCCTGATGATGTCAGTGAATTATTGGATAAATCCATTCCAAATCAAGAGCGCTCCAAATTTATTGCACTGCTTATATCTGATGCGCTTAAAAAGAAAAAAATAATAGCATTGGTCGATGCTATTGATAATATCGATAGGCAAAATAAAGACAGATCTATTGTTGATGTTATCAGAAATATTAGGTTAGCAAGTGCCAATTAAGCTTGTACCAGATTCCAATGTATTCATGAAGTTGTTATTTGATGAGTTTGACTCCCATGAAGCTAAAGTCTTTTTCAAAACCTGTGCCTTATCCGAAACACAATTGTTAGTGCCAGAATTATTCAAATATGAAATTGCTGAAGTTACACGCTATTTCAACACACCATTAAGTAAAACTCTTGCGCTGTTTGATGCGCATCAACAATCCATTCTAACAGTCATTGCTCCTACTCAAGATATATGGTTACACGCTGAAAAAATTACCCAAACAGGGCATCAAAAAAGTGGTTATCCAAGTATTTATGATAGCATTTACCATGCACTCGCCATTAAAGAAAATGCCACCTTCATTACCGCTGACAAAAGGCATTTCAACAAATCAAAATCTTTTGGTCATATTGAATTACTTGAAGATTGGGAAAAAGTTTTTACTTAAAAAATGAATTTTAAATACGATAAATTTAAACTTTATGTAAATGATTTAGCAAAAAATCTAAGTCAATCAAATTATTACGTTCGCTTTGAAACAAAGTATAAAGAATGTGACAAATGTTTAATTAATGAGACTTTCAAAAAACTATATAAGTCTATTCCACTGCAGGAAGTAACGATAAAAGAAACTTCAAATAAATTATTGTACATGGAGTCGCCGTATAATATGTCATGCAATGACATCAACCATTTTAAATCTAAAGAAGCAGTGCAGAAAGCATTTAAAAAGTTACAATATATATTTGAACCAAATATGAAAATCCATCAAATTATTGCTACCGAAGAATATCATCCTACTCCTGGTATATTTTGGGATTTTTGGTATATCCCAAATCCCGATATAGAAAATACGATGCTAGCACAAGTCCTTGATGCACCTAGAAAACCCAGAAAAAGCTTCATCACCAATGAGGTGACTTTAGTTTTTCTTGATTTCCTATGCACATCAGTTACTTGCACTATCAAGCGCATTTCTATATCGGGATTTGGGTATATTATAAATGATGCTGAAAAAAGTATTGGTTTTTCAGGTTCTGCAATTGATTAAGACTACAATTAATAATATCCATAATATTAATTAACATATAACTATTTTGGGTTTATAATGTCCATCCTTTCAAGGTGAGTGCATTTTCATTGCTTGCCTGCATAAATCAAATGGTTAAATTATTATGACATCTTATGTTTTTGTCACTGGTGGCGTTGTTTCGTCATTAGGCAAAGGAATAGCGGCTGCCTCTTTGGCATCGTTGCTTGAGTCGCGCGGTCTTAAAGTTACGCTGATGAAGTTGGACCCTTATATCAATGTTGATCCAGGCACTATGAGTCCATTTCAACATGGCGAAGTTTATGTTACCGAAGACGGTGCAGAGACCGATTTAGATTTAGGTCATTATGAGCGTTATGTGCGCACCAAAATGGGCCGTAAAAACAACTTTACTACTGGTCAGATTTACGACGAAGTCATTCGCAAAGAACGTCGCGGTGATTATTTGGGCGGAACCGTTCAAGTTATTCCGCACATCACTGATCACATCAAAGAAAAAATCAAACTCGCGGGTGTTGGCTATGATGTTATCATGGTCGAAATTGGCGGTACTGTGGGGGATATTGAATCCTTGCCTTTTTTAGAGGCGATTCGTCAATTGGGTGTCGAACAAGGCAAGGCCAACAGCATGTTCGTGCATTTGACTTTAGTGCCTTACTTGCAAGCGGCTGGAGAATTGAAAACCAAACCCACTCAGCATTCGGTTAAAGAACTGCGTTCAATTGGTATTCAACCCGATGTATTGTTGTGTCGTTCTGAACGCGAAGTTCCTGAACATGAGCGTAAAAAGATAGCATTGTTCACAAGCGTCGCTGAAAAAGCTGTTATCAATATGGTTGACTTGGATAATATTTACAAAATACCCGAAGTATTAAGCCATGAAGGCTTTGATGATTTGGTTATTGAACAATTCAGTCTACAATGTGGTGATGCCGATTTGGATGAGTGGCACAGAGTAATAAAAGCTGAGGAATCTGCCACTGATATTATTACCGTTGGCATGGTTGGTAAATACTTAGACCACTCTGATGCTTATAAATCGTTAAACGAAGCCATGCGTCATGCAGGTATTCCCAACAATGTAAAAGTTAAAATACAAAATATAGATTCATCAAGTCTTGAAAGTGAAGAAGGCTTATCGCAATTGAGTGAAGTTGATGCTATTTTAGTTCCTGGTGGGTTTGGCAATCGTGGTTTTGAAGGCAAAATCAATGCAGTACAATACGCTCGTGAAAACAAAAAGCCTTACCTAGGAATTTGCTACGGAATGCACGCGGTTGTTATTGAGTACGCACGTAATGTTTGTGGATTGGATAATGCCAACACCACCGAAAATGACATCAAAACACCGCACCCTGTTATTGCTTTAATTACGCAATGGCAAGACGAATTGGGTCAAGTTGAGATTCGTGATAAAGATTCAGATTTGGGTGGAACCATGCGATTAGGAGCACAAAAATCAATTTTAGCTAAAGATTCATTGGTCAATAACGTTTATAGCGCCGATAACATTACCGAAAGACACCGTCACCGTTACGAATTTAATAATGCCTACCGTGAAGTTTTAAGTAAAAATGGTTTACGCTTATCGGCAACATCAGAGGACGGAAAGTTAATCGAAATGGTTGAATTGCCACAAGACCAACATCCGTGGTTTGTTGCTTGTCAATTTCACCCAGAATTTACCTCGACACCACGAGATGGACACCCCTTATTTGCCGCTTTTGTAAAAGCTGCGATAAAAAATAAATGAGAATAAAACATGAAATTATGCAATTTTGAAGTTGGATTAGATAAACCTTTTTTCTTACTCGCAGGGCCTTGTGTTATCGAGTCCGAACAACTAGCGATTGAAACCGCAGGCAAACTCAAAGAAGTGTGTGAAAAACTCAACATCCCTTTTGTGTTTAAATCCTCATTCGATAAAGCCAACCGTACATCACTTGATAGCTTTCGTGGATTGGGCTTGGAAAAAGGCTTAGAAATCCTACAAGCCGTCAAAGACCAAATCGGCGTACCCGTGATTACCGATGTACACGAAGACACACCAATGGACGAAGTCGCTAGTGTGGTGGATGTTATCCAAACCCCTGCATTTTTAGCACGACAAACCAATTTCATTATTAAGGCTTGCTCAGCTGGAATACCAGTTAATATCAAAAAAGGCCAGTTCATGTCACCATGGGACATGAAAAACGTTATTGTTAAAGCCAAATCAACTGGCAACCAAAACATCATGGTCTGCGAACGCGGCGCTAGTTTTGGCTATAATAATTTAGTTTCAGACATGCGCTCACTCGCTGTTATGCGCGATACAGGTTGCCCCGTAGTATTTGATGCCACTCATTCAGTACAACTACCCGGCGGACAAGGCGGAACATCCGGCGGACAACGCGAGTTTATCCCCGTACTCGCCCGCGCGGCAGTTGCAGCAGGTGTATCAGGGTTATTTATGGAAACCCACCCAGACCCAAGTGTCGCAAAAAGCGATGGTCTAAATGCCATCAAACTACATATGATTGAACATTTATTGAACACATTAAAAACCATAGATAAGGCGGTTAAAGCACAATCATTTTTGGAGAATGATAAGGGTTGGAATTAGTCAATTTGGTTAAAAAATGACACTCGTTACCATGCTCCACATGGCAATTCATACTGATTATAATATCGCCTCAACCGAAAGTGTCGTAACGCTACAGGATGCTACCAAGAGACTTCCTACTGCAAATAGAACCAGTGTTATAAAATTGATTTCATTTGATTGTAGTAGAGAAAATCCTTTGCTTGATAAGCAAAATAAGGCATTGCAAAATGCAGTAAACCCAAGGTAATCTCAATGATTTCAGTAGCCAAAAGGAAAAATAGGTTGCACTAATATCACTATATACCTAGTTATTCATAAATTTTAGTGATACTTGTGCAAGAATATGAAGCTAGTTTTTCTTTAAATCCACTTGTTACAAAGTGCAACCGTAACAATACATTTTTTAAGGGTAAATGTCTTATTTTTGGCTTATCCTATGAAATATTCGGGTAAGGTAAAAGAACAACTTTCATTTACTTGCTCCATAAAAAAAAGGAGCTTTAAAAACTCCTTCTCTTGTTAAATTTTAAAACCTTAATACCGACAATATTCGGTGTTGCACTTGTTCGATTGTTCCTGTTCCTAAAACTTCACTCAAAATATCGTGATCCTTATAATGACTGACCACTGGTGCTGTTTGGTTTTCATAAATCTTTATGCGATCTCGCACCACTTTTTCGGTATCATCAGCGCGACCTTCAATTTGTGCGCGTTTGGCTATACGCCCTACCACTTCTTCTGGATCAACTGCTATAAGAATGGCATGTTGTGCTGGCATGTTGATTTCTTCCAATAACTTATCAAGCATATCAGCTTGCAAAAGATTGCGTGGAAACCCATCAAGAATAAATCCTTTTTTTGCATCATCTTTTGCTAAACGCTCTTTCAACATCCCCAGCACAATATCGTCATTAACGAGCTGTCCTTTATCCATAACAACTTTAGCTGCTAAACCGAGTTCCGTTTTTTCTGCTATAGCACCACGAAGCAAATCGCCTGTAGAAATATGTGGAATATTAAACTCTTCTTTAAGAAGTTTTGCTTGTGTGCCTTTTCCAGAGCCAGGCGCGCCCAATAGTACCAATCTCATTTGTCGTGTCTCATGTTATATTAGAAAGTGCTTATAAAAGCCATAAGGGTGTGATAAAGTAACGCTTGAGACGATTTAAGTCAACCTTTTCACAATAATTTTACTAATTAAAAAGAGAGAAACAATGACAAAAAAAAATGCCCTTTATTGCCAATCAGGTGGAGTGACTGCCGTTATCAATGCCACCGCTTGCGGAGTGATAGAAACTGCCCGAAAATATTCAGATAAAATCGGTACAGTTTATGGTGCTAAAAATGGCATTATTGGCGCCTTGCGTGAAGAGCTTGTTGACACTTCTTTTGAATCGACTGAAGATATTGCCGCATTAAAACACACACCAGGTGGCGCTTTTGGATCATGCCGTTTTAAATTGAAAGACATCGAAAAACAACGTAATGAGTATGAGCGATTGATCGAAGTTTTAAAAGCCCACAACATTGGCACAGTTTTTTATAATGGCGGTGGCGATTCATCTGATACCGCTTTTAAAATATCCAAAGTTGCCAATGAACTGGGCTATCCTGTTAATTGTATTGGCGTTCCCAAAACCATTGATAACGACCTGCCAATTACTGACACTTGTCCAGGGTTTGGTACTACAGCCAAATATATTGCCACTTCAATCATGGAAGCATCGCTAGATGTCGAGTCCATGAGTGAATCCTCCACCAAAGTTTTTGTTATGGAAGTGATGGGCAGGCATGCAGGATGGATAGCAGCCGCTGGAGGATTGGCAGGTAAAACACATGACGACCCGCCTCAAATTATTCTTTTCCCCGAAATTCCCTTTGAAAAACAAGCCTTTCTAGAACGCGTCAAGTATTCGGTTGAAAACCACGGATATTGTTCAATAATTGTATCAGAAGGAGTTCAAGATAAAGACGGTAAGTTTTTAGCTGATGCGGGAACGGTTGATGCCTTTGGTCACTCACAATTGGGTGGTGTTGCTCCTGTAATTGCCAATATGATTCGTGATGAATACGGCTACAAATACCATTGGGCAGTGTCCGATTATTTGCAACGTTCTGCGCGTCATTTAGCATCAAAAACAGATTTTGAACAAGCCTATGCAGTGGGTGAAGCAGCGGTTAAGTTAGCCCTTGAGGGGAGAAATGGTGTGATGCCAGTAATTAAACGCTTATCTGACAAACCCTACAGATGGGAAATTGCCACCGCAGAATTAGCTGATATGGCAAATGTCGAAAAAATGTTGCCTCGTAGTTATATTACCGATGATGGATTTGGGATTACCGATGAATGCCGTACCTATATGCAACCATTAATCGAGGGTGAAGCCTACCCCCCTTATGTTGATGGCCTGCCAAACTACATTCGCTTAAAGAAAAAAATGCTTGGCAAAAAATTAGAAACATTTAATATTTGAACACCCTGAAATAAATAACCTATGACCAATAAGAGAAAAGTCTAAATAGCGTGCTATTTAGACTTTTTTATACCAGAGGATTATTTTTACAACTTTTTAATGCCATCCACTATTTATGCAAAGGCTTTCAGGGGTTCCTTAAATAAACTGGCTCAATACCATCAATCGGCGTAGCCAGTGCAGAAAAATTACCCTTAACCATTAACAACATATCTTTTGCTTGAGAAAAAACATTAGTCTGATAAGGCATTAGGTTATTATTAGCATACTCTTTTAACTCATTATACACACTAAAACCACTGCCAATATAATAATCAATACAACCTAAATCTACCGCACTTGCTGCCGTGACTTTTTCTGTTGTGATTTGTTTGATTTCATCGCTATATATCTGATACTTTGCCCAATATACTTCACTCATCCGCGCATCGGTTGCAACCAAAATAGTGCGTGACTCTGTTGTATCTAATTGTTTATAGGCAGCAAATGCAAGCGTTTGTAGGTTTGAAACGGCAACCACAGGAATGTTTAAAGCCAGAGCTAAACCTTGAGCAACACCAACACCAATTCTCACACCCGTAAAAGCACCCGGCCCTTGCCCAACAATAAGCCCATTTATTTGATTTTTGCTAATTTTAGCTTCGCCCAATAGCTCGTCAATAAAGGGCAGTATGAATTCAGCATGCAAACGAGGTTGAATGGTTGAACGGTGATAAACCTTGCCATCAACCCACAATGCAGCTGAACACATTTCGGTTGCGGTATCAATGGCAAGTAATATCATATATATTCCCCAAATCCTGATATAGAAAATACGATGATAGCACAAATCCTTGATGCACCAAGAAAATCCAGAAAAAACTTCATCACCAATGAGGTGACTTTAGTTTTTCTTGATTTCCTATGCACATCAGTTACTTGCACTCTCAAACGCATTTCTATATCAGGGTTCGGGTATTTAAAAGAGTGGTTTATCTTTTTCTGCTTCAAAAGCAGCTATAGAATCTAAAATTTCTTGCTTGGCTTCATCCGGTCCGCCCCAGCCTTCAATCTTAACCCACTTACCTTTTTCTAAATCTTTGTAATGTTCAAAAAAGTGAGAAATCTGATCTGTGATAAAATCTGGCAAATCTCTTACAGAGGTAATATTACTGTAAAGGTTGGTGACTTTGCCCACAGGTACGGCAACAATTTTTGCATCTTCACCCGCTTCATCAGTCATCTTTAACACTCCAACTGGGCGGCATTTAACTACAGAACCAGGCAATAAAGGTGTAGGCATCACAACCAAAACATCCACCGGATCGCCATCACCGCATAAGGTGTGTGGAACAAATCCATAATTACAGGGGTAACGCATGGATGTGTTCAAAACACGGTCAACAAAAATCAAACCAGAATCTTTATCGACTTCATACTTAACGGCTTCTCCGTTCACTGGAATTTCAACAACAACATTTATTTCATTTGGTACATCATTGCCAACACTGACATGTCTCAAGCCCATAATCAAATCCTAATTATAAAAATCGGAATTATACTGACATTATGAAAAAAACAATAGCTTGCTTTGATTTATCGCTTTTAAAAACACTAAAAACCGATAAATATGTCTGTTATAATGCTTTTTTCAAACTATTATTCAAATTGCCATGACAACAAAAACTGCATTAATCACTGGAATTACAGGTCAAGATGGCAGTTTACTGGCACACTATTTAATAAGCCAAGGTTATAAAATTATTGCTCCAACACGTAAAAACCCTGATAAGTCCAACTTAAAAAAGTTAGCAGTAGAAAATTCGGAGCAAATCACTTTTTTAACTTATAAAAAATGGTCAGATTTTGAAGAAATTATCTCACACTATAAACCATCCGAAATTTACCATCTAGCAGCCATGAGTCATGTTGGGCAATCACACGAAAATCCTGCTTTGGTTTTTGATGTGAATTGCATTTGGACACTGGCATTATTAAAATTCACCCAAGAACATTCACCACACTCTAAGTTTTTCTTCGCATCAAGTTGTGAAATTTACCGCAATGATTTTGACCGAGCTGTGACAGAAGGTGATGAAAAAAGACCCAACAACCCTTACGGCATTTCAAAACTATCCGCCCATCAAATGGTTGATTATTACCGAGATGTTAAAGGGCTTTTTGCTTGCAATGGGATTTTATTCAACCATGAGTCCGAACTGCGCCACCCCTCTTTTGTCAGTAAAAAAATCTGTGTAAATGTCGCTCGACTTGTCAAAAATGGTGGAGAGCCATTAACCCTTGGTAATATAGAAGCCAAAAAAGACTGGGGATACGCACCTGATTATGTCAAAATTTTTCATACCATATTGCAACAACCCCAATCGCAAAATTACAACATCTCAACTAATAAGCTTCATTCAGTAAAAGACATGGTTAATGCCGCATTTTCTGCCCTGAATTATAAAATTTCATGGCAAGGCACAGGCATTAATACTCAAGGAATAAACTCTGATGGTCTTGTTGTGGTTAGCATCAATGAAAAATATTTTAGACCGCTGGATAACCGTTTTTTATGTGGGGACAATACAAAAATCCAAACAGTTGGCCAAAACATTAATCAAGTACCATTTCATCAATGGGTTAAATCTATGACTCTTTACGAATATAATTCGTTAATTTAATACTTTACTGCCAATTTACCTCTTTTTTCATTGAGTACACTGCAGGGCTTACTTACAATGCGAACAAGAAACATCTAAATGAAAATAGGTGCCAAATTAATTTTTGGTGAAAAGGGAATCAGGTAAAATCCTGAGCTACCCCCGTAACGGTAAGTAATATTATTTTTGACATGAAGCCACTGAGCAATTGGGAAGGCGTCAACTATCCATTTACAAGCCCGGAGACCTGCCTATTTTTTAATCCAATTAAACAATCGCGGTGGGCGATGGAGAAAAAAATGAAAACAAACAAACTTTTGCCGTGGTCTACGGCACTATTATTTACCTTAAACACTCATGCACAAGAAAGCAAAACAAAACTAGATGATACAGTTGTTACCGCTTCACGCTATGAGCAATCACAAAATGATATTATTCCATCGGTTAGTGTTATTGACCGCGAAGATATTTTAAACCTACAAGCCAATAGTGTTTTAGACCTTCTAGTTCTACAACAAGGTATTGATGTTGCTCGTTCTGGCGGTAATGGCACACAAACTAGTGTTTTTATGCGTGGAACAAATTCAAATCATGCGTTAGTTTTAATTGATGGTGTACGAGTCTCATCCTCTTTTACTGGTAGTTTTGCATGGGAAAACTTACCCGCCTCACAAATTGAGCGTGTTGAAATTGTTCGTGGAGCACGCGTAAGTTACTATGGTTCTGATGCCATAGGCGGTGTTATCAACATTATTACACGCAAGCAAGACAATATGTATGTGCGTTATACTGGGGGCTCATTTGATAGTCATGATTTTGACATTGGGTATGGCAACTCAACAGATAACGGACATTATTCCATCGTTGTCGGCAGCCAAAAAACTGATGGCTTTTCAGCAACCAATAGCAATAATGCTTTTTCATACAACCCTGATGATGATGGCTATGAAAACTTAAGTTTGAACTTGAATGGCTCACTCAATATTTCTACTGGAAAAATCAACTTTAACTACTTAGAAACTAAATCAGATATCGACTTTGACTCTTTTTTTAATGCAGGCAATTCTGATGCTATGCAACGCGTTATAAGGTTGGCATGGCAAGGTCAACTATTTAATAACTGGAAATCAGAATTGGCATTAAGTCACAATAAAAACTCATTAGCAACAAAAGTTTTTTCCAATGCTCATAACTCAGATAGAAATACTTTAGACCTGTTACTCAATAAGCAAGTTGACAATAACCATTTTGGTTTGGGAATAAGTTATCGCAAGGAACGCTCAGAATTAATCAACAAACAGGTCTCTTTATTAAACTATAGTGACTCGCGTAACAATTTAGCTTTATTTGCTAATTGGCAAGGTGTCTTTTCCAACAACACATTGGCTATTAGTGGCCGTTATGATGACAACAGTGTTTATGGGTCTGATACTTCTGCCGATGCCAGTTGGTCCTATGCATTTTCTGATACAACAAAATTAAATTTTTCTATTGGCTCAGCATTTCACGCACCTAGTTTAAACGAATTGTTTTCACCTGTTTCTGGCTTTTCTTTTGAAGGAAATCCTGATTTAAAGCCTGAAGAGTCTCTAAATTATGAAATTGGTTTTAAAACAGAGCTTTCAGATAGTCAAGATATCGCCTTTAATGTTTTTTATTACAAAATAGATAACTTGATAGACTATCAAGGCCCAACTTTTAAACCCGTTAATGTTAATGAAGCGACTATCAAAGGACTGGAAATCAATTATAACTTAAGTATTGATAACTTGAAAATTAACATCAATGCCACCCACCAAAATGCCAACAATGATCAAACAGACACACCATTATTGCGTCGACCAGATAATAAGATTAATTTTAGTGTGGATAAATTTTACAACAGGTTTTCAGTGGGTTCTAGCATTCGCTACGCATCAAAAAACTATGATTTTGGTACAGAGCTAGATGGTTATACAGTTATCGATTTACGCACAGCCTATAAACTCAATGAGAGTTGGCGTATTGCTTTAAAAGTAGAAAATACTACCGACAACAACTATCAAATAATCAATGGCTACAACACATCGCCTGCAGCTGGTTATTTAACCATTGAGTGGAACCAATAAAAAGATGTTTATTCATTTGAAAAGGGTCTTTGTTGACCCTTTTTTTTCTCTTAACGAAATATAAACAAATAAGATGTTATAATTAAAATTAAAATTAAAATTAAAATTAAAATTAAAATTAAAAAAATGGCTCAAAAGGATATATTTATAATCATTCCTGCTTTTAATCCAGGTGAAATAATTACAGAAGTTGTCGAGAAAACACGGCATTACTCGCAAAATTTAATACTTATTGATGATGGTTGTGACGCTAAAAACAAAATAATTTTGTCAAAACTGGAGCAGCTTCCTGAAGTCACTTTACTCACCCACAGTGAAAATCAAGGCAAAGGCTTTGCCATACACACAGGAGTAGAATACGCCCTCAAAAATCACGCCCAAACAATTATTATGCTCGATAGTGATGGACAACATCGACCAGAAGAGTTGCCTAAATTTTTAGAGCTTGCTGACTCCACTCCTTTTAATCTAGTCATTGGTGTTCGAACCGAAATTGATAAAATGCCTTTGCGTAGCAAGATAGGCAATGTCTCTATGGCAAAAATATTTGGTTTCTTATACGGCCAAAAACTAAAAGACACCCAATCAGGCTATCGCATGATGTCAGCAAAATTTGCTCGGCTGTTTTTAGACAATGTTGAGGCTGGACGCTATGAGACAGAGATGCAAATGCTTATGTTCGCTGCTAAAAGCAAAATTCATATTGATGAGATTCCTATTACCACTCAATATTTTGATGGTAATTCTAATTCTAAATTTCGCCCATTCGTCGATTCATTGCGTGTACTGGGTTCCTTTGCTAAATATTCTGGTGTTGGGTTTGCTTCTTTCTTGCTGGATTATTCTGTGTTTATATTTTTAAGTAGTTTTTTGGGTATTTATTTCATCACTGCACATTTGTGTTCACGTATTATTAGTGGTGTCTTTAATTTTGCTGCCAATAGAAGATTTGTGTTTAATCACAACCATTCATTGGGCAAATCTATCAGCAAATACCTTGTTGCGGTTGCCTTATCTCTGGCTATTTCATCGACACTCTTATACCTGTTTGTTGATGTTTTGCAGGTGAAAACCTCGGTGGCAAAACTGTTTGCCGAAGCATCCACTTTTTTACTTAATTACCTTGTTCTTAAACATTTTGTCTTTAAGAAATAATGGGTTTTTATCAGTTAGAACCCTTGCTTTATTTGTTTCTTTTCATTGGTTTTTTTTATGCTAATGGTTTGTTACTAACGAGAAATTTTTTCTTAAGCACCTTATGGACGGAGAAGTTTTTTGTTACTTCAGTGATTGGTATTGGTGTCTGTATTCTGTTATTGTTCTTGCTTGCACTATTTGGCTTTCTCACACCTGTCATGGTTGTTGTTTTCTTTTCTTTTGCCCCTGCTTATTTGCTGTGGACAAATGATAAAAACAAAACTTTCTTTGCACTTTCTGTCACCTATGAAGGAATCATTTCACACGCAGGAATAATAAGCATTATTCTATTTTTATTATTTACAGATACTTATCTGGTGTTTTTCCCAGAAACTAGCTCTGATGCCATGCGCTACCATTTGCCTTATGCACGTTTTTATGTCGAAAATCATGGTTTAGCTATTAATGAGTTTTTACGTTATCCCGTTTTTACACACAATATTAACTTGATTTTCTCTCTTGGATACCTGTTTGAAAACAAAAATCAGGGCGATGTATTAGCACGGTTATTTAATATTTACTTTATGACTTTATTGTTATTAGGACTGTATTCATTAACCTTAAAAAACTTTGGAAAAATTACTGCCTTCATTGCTTGCCTTATTCTCATTAAAGTAAAAATGCTGCGTATTATCATGATTTCGGCTTATGTTGATACTGGCTTATCTTTATTTATTTTTGCTTGTGTCTATTTTATGTATATGTGGCAAAAAACCAAACAAAGGCATTGGTTAACCCTCTCTGCATTTATATTGGGCATTGCCTTAGGAACGAAATATCTTGCTCTTGCCTGGCTTGTGCCATTAACAGTATGGGTGTTTTTTACCTGTAAAAACACGAAGCTAACAGCAAAGTTTTTCTTTACTGCTTTATTGTTTGGTAGCCCTTGGTATATCCGCAATATTATAATTGCAGGCAATCCAATACACCCTTTTGCTCAAGATGTTTTTGGTTACTGGGTTTGGACAGCAAATGATATTGTCGCTCAAAAAAAACAACTTTTGACAACTTTTGGAGTGGAGAAAAGTTTGGTTAACTTAATTAAACTCCCTTGGTTACTTGGTACTGAACGTTTTTTTGTAAAGAGTCATTTGGGTTGGGTGTTAATTGCTGGCATTCCATTGCTAGCTTTAGCTTATAAGATGGATAAATTTTTCAAACACATGGCTGTGTTCGTTTTATTCAGTTTAATATTTTGGTTTTATAGTGCTCAATTTTTACGCTATTTCACCGCTATCTTACCTTTTTTAGCTATATTTGCAGCCTACCCATTGGGCTTACTTTTTCGAATGACTGATAAGATTTCAATTTTAAAAAACAAAATTCTAATCACTCTGCTATCTATTGGGTTCTTATATTATGCGAGTCATACATTATATAAACACTTTTACTACCTCAACAAATGGAGACCCTTGCCTCAGTCTGATTATGACTGGCAAAATATTTTAGAAAAGCGCGACAGTTATTACCCTTTTGCTAAAATCCTTAATGGCAAGAATATTTCAAGAGTTCTCAATTTAGGCAAAACTCGACTCAATTATACCTTTGATGGTTTGGTTATGGGAGACTGGTTTGGCTTGGCTAATTTCCATCAAATTGCTACATCTGTAAAAAATGCTAATGATATAATTAAGCATATGCATCGATTAAAAACGGATTACATTATTGTCGAAAAAAAGCCAAAGTGGCTAAATAAAGTAAACAGTTATTTACTTGGCAGCCCTGAGTTCGAGGTCGTAAAAGATACTGACTTAAGAACAATGTACTTTCTTAAACCTTAAAGTGTTTTTTTGTTAAGTATGCCGTACACAATAATCAGGTGTTAATATTGGGTCAATAAGGTTTGTATATTTTGATGTATCTTTTTTTGCCATCACTGCAATCATCTGTGTTGGTTTTAACTTTCCACTCAAAATTAATTTACTGTCTACTGCATGAACTCTATCAATAAAATCCAAGTCTGATGGATTGTTTATATCAAAATTATGCCCAAAAGGTCTATCAATGAAGACAGTCACAATATTTGCATAGGGGATAAATAATTCAAAGTTAAATCTTTCAACAAGCAATTTTAATATGTCTTGCGCTCTTATGCCTTCAAATCCAGCTTCTGAACAATCAAAGTTGATATAGGATGTTTCTTGCCTTTTTAACATTTGATTGTATTTGTATTTTTCATCAAGCTCATTCCAAAAGGGTTGCAACTCATCTAATGCCTCATTCCAGCGCATATGTCCATTTCGACCAATCATATCAGATGTTAAAAATATGCCTTTCTTTTTAAGTCCTTGATCAATTGAATCAAATAGATGCTCTAACTCAATGACATGGTGCAAACTTTGATTAGCAATAATTACGTCATATTGATGCTTTTTTGCAGGCTTCCATTTATTGAAATCACCCTCAATTAATTCAATATGTTTTTCAACGCCAGATTCTTTTGCAAATTCCAAAGCTCTATTGAGCATATTTGTGTTAATATCTAAACATTGAATTGAAAAAATTTTAATTCCTATACTGGATAATTCAGAGGCAATCTTTACTTCTAAATCACCATTACCTGATCCAATACTTAATATTTTGAATACCTTTTGTTCTTTTTGATTCAAACAGTATTTTTTGCAATGGGTAACAAAGAAATCGTCCGGGTTGCAAAATTCAAATTTTTTAAAAATGGGAAGTAAATACTTATTTGACCAGTAGTGGTAAATTTCTGGTAACTCATGAATATTGTGGCGATTTTTGTAAAAGTCCAGCTCTTTTTGTGTCTTTATATTATAAGAGTTCTCTTGCTCTTCTTTAGAATTTTTAAAACCAAGTTTATTTTTCAAATTTGAAAATAGTTTTTTCATTAGGTCTATTTTTGTAAGCATATAAAATATTTTCTATCTAATCACAAAATAGTCAAAATAAATACAAAACAATTGAAATAGTTTATAATTAATTTTTTCCTTAAAACATTGAATCTACGGATGATTTTTAGCTCAATTACCTTCCTGTTTTACTTTTTACCCCTGTTTTTACTGCTGTATTTTATAACGCCTTTTAAAAACACTGTTTTATTGATTGCGAGTTTATTCTTTTATGCATGGGGTGAAGCGCAATATGTTGTTCTCATGCTATTTTCTATTGGTATTAACTTTAGTTTCGGTCTATTGATAGATAAAAACTCTCAAACTCAAACTAAAATAAAGCAATTATTCATTTTAAGTCTGGGTGTCATCGCAAATTTACTCTTGCTAGGTTATTTTAAGTATTTTAATTTTATTTCAGGTGATTTATTGCATATTGAATTGTCTGAACCTGTGCATTTACCGTTGGGCATTTCATTTTTCACCTTTCAAGCCATTTCCTATTTGGTTGATGTTTATCGCAAAGAAGCCAAGGTTGAAAAGAATATCTTTAATCTTGCCTTGTACATTTCTATGTTTCCTCAGTTAATAGCAGGACCCATTGTTCGTTTTAAGACAGTTGCTAAACAAATTCATAACCGTCTACATACGCTTGATAATATTTCTAAAGGTATGAGAATTTTTATCATTGGCTTGGCTCAAAAGGCTTTAATCGCCAATACTGTTGCTATTACGGCTGATGAAATATTTGCCTTACCCGAAAGTGCTTTAACCACAGCTGTTGCATGGCTTGGGGCATTTTGTTATACCTTTCAGATTTATTTTGATTTTGCAGGCTACTCCAATATGGCAATTGGCTTGGGCTTAATTATGGGTTTCACCTTCCCCAAAAACTTTAATTACCCTTATATCTCTCAATCCATTACCGAGTTTTGGCGCCGTTGGCACATGAGTTTATCGACATGGTTTCGTGATTATTTGTATATTCCTTTAGGTGGAAATCGAATCTCGCCTTTTCGTACTTATACCAATTTGATGCTTGTTTTTTTATTGTGTGGTTTATGGCACGGAGCGGCATGGACTTTTATTTTTTTGGGGGCTTATCACGGCTTGTTTTTAATGTTAGAACGTTTTAAATTAAGTCAATTACTTGATAAATTACCAGCTATTATACGACACACCTATACCTTGATTGTTGTTGTCTTTGGCTGGGTTATTTTTCGAGCAGAAAATTTAACTCAATTGCAATATTATAGCAAAACACTTTTGGGTTTGGGACAAGGTACAAGTGTGCTTGAAACAATACCAACTTTCTTTAGCCACTCGCTGGCAACTACATTAACCTTTGCAGTGCTTTTTTCGCTACCTATTTTTAACTATTTAAAGACTCAATTTAAAAGCACTATTTCCAACCAACAAAGTGTCAAAACACTTTCTTTTCATGCCATTTTTGAAATTTTTTACCTAAGCATTTTCCTGCTTTCAATTGTTAATATTGCCAGTGGTAGCTACAATCCCTTTATTTACTTTAGGTTTTAACAATGAAAAAATTCTATCAGCTTTTTTCAATCGTGTTTGCCTTACTGTTTTTATGTTTGCCTTTGATAAAACATATTTACACTGGTGATGAAATCAAGAGTGAAGAAAATAGAAACTTAACTCAAATGCCAAGTCAAGCAATAAATTTAACATCGCTGTCTAAATATACATCTCAATTTGATACGTATTTAGCCGATCAGTTTGGCTTTAGAGATGCCTTTATCAGAACCGCCAATAGGTTACGTTATCGTTTGTTTAATGAAGCCACCTCTAAACAAATCACCATGGGTAAAAATGGATTTATTTTCTTAAATTCGCACAGCGCGAAACACCTCTATTCACTAATCAACAATGTCTGCGACATTAAACCTCTTACTAAAAACTTACAAGACGATGCTATTAAGGTATTCTCTAAATTCATTAAACTGTATGAAAATCAAGGTTATCAAACTGGTATTGCAATTATTCCGACAAAATCTAGAATTTATCCAGAGAACTTACTAAACCCACAAGCTGAAATTTGCCAAGCAAACACAACGACATGGCTCGATAAACGCGTCAAAGAGGTAACAGGGCGTGGCATTTATTATCCGTTAGATAAATTTAGGCAATGGAAAAGTGAATTTCAAGTGTTTCTGCCTGCCTATTTTCATTGGAATGGTGAGCTGCCATACCGTGTTGCCGAAGATATGATGAAAAATTATTGGCATATTGAACCTAAACTTGAAGTCAAATCAGAAAATACATCCGTTGAAACTGATTTGAAAAGATTTCTTTTTGGACTCAATATCCATGATGAAACTAAAAAGTATGATTATTCACCCTATAAAATAACCTCATGTAAAGGCGCTCACTGTTTTAAAGACCTGGCACATGTTTATAAGCGAATTATTGGTTTTCGTTATTTTAAAGACTCCAATACCCATCGCAAGTTACTGATTTTATCTGATTCATTTGGCGCAAAAATTACTCCTCATTTTATACGGGGATTTGATGAGGTGGCAATGATAGAGCTAAATCGTTTAAAGAAAAAAGAAAGGCTTGCTTTTTTTGAATCGGTATTAACCATTGAAAAACCAACACACTTCCTCTTGTTGTTTCATGATGGTGGCTCTAAAGGTAGAACCTTGTTACTCAACAATATTTTATCAAAATATGATTAACTTTTTCAATGCTACCAAACCCTTTCTTTTAATACGTTTAATCAATTGGCTTTCTTTTTGTTGGTAAAACTTCAAACTCACCAATACTGTGAGATTCATTAGATATTTCACCATAAAGTTTAATTTGATAATTGCCTGACTCTGGGAAAAATAGTTTATCATCTATAGCTGCAGTAATTATTGGTAAATTGACTTCGGTTTTTAGTGCTTTTCCATTTACTCTCATCACCGCACCTTTTGGAGCGCAGTCTGTTTTAAGCCAAAAAGCCGATAAACCCGAGGGCTGTGTATTAAAACTTTGACCTTTAATAGTGCCTTTTGGACCCCATGCTTTTATTGAACAAAACCCAAGTTTATTGGGCAGTTCAATTTCTTTTGGTTTCTGATATGAAATAACCTCAAACTTGCCTTTACAAGCAACAGGTAAAAACTTAACAGCGCCTAATGACATCTCTTCGGTATTTATTGATGTAATTAGTCCATTTTTTATTTCTGCATAGAGCCATTTGTCTTTATGAAAATAATCAGGAAGGTTGGGAAGGTTAATTTCATTTATCTGTCCAGTTGTTAAATTACTGAATAATAAAAATCGCTCGGTGTCTTTAGCTAAAAATTTATTTAAACGTTTCAAAGTTTCAAGATCTCGGTCTAAGAAAAAATGCAGTTGTTTTATTTCATCATTATTATTAAGCTCTATTAGATAGAATCCGGGCAATTGGTTTGTAATTCTTCGGCCTCTTGAGAAAAACTGATGAGTAATGTCAACACCACCCCAGTTAATAACAAATGCATTGCTATAAGGGTTTATACTGATTTTAACTCCCTCATTACACTCCATTGGTTTACTGTCTTCTATTGAATAGCTTGCATTAAGTTGGTATACCGACTGCATCACGCGTTTTTTCTCACACGTATCTAGGGGCAATGTTATTTCTTCATCAACCTGACAATCTGATTGTGCAAATACATTTGTAATAATTTTTGTCTCGTCATAGTCGACATATCGTGTGACAAAATAATCCTGATGGACTTTTTTTACTGCATTAAAATCAGACTGGGCAAAAGTAAAATTAACATTATGGTTTATTCCTAACAAATCCAATACATTTGCGACAAGGTTGAATGTAGAAGTCAACTTAGCTTCATCCATTTTCTTTTGCTTAAGTGATTCATCAATAATAATTGTTAAGATTCTTCTATCTGTTGTTTGATCTGTAAATATTTCGGTTAACTCATGCGTTGGAAAAATCGAATGATCTCCTTGAATATAAACCAGTGTATTATCGAGTAATTTTTCTTGTTTTAACTGGTCTATAAACTTCCCTAACAACAAATCAGTGCAGTGAATTGCATCTAAATATGGAGCTTGGATATTTGCTTGATTGTATGGAGTGCACCCATTATATGTAAACCCAGGAATATGCGTACCTAGAGTTAATAAGGTCATATTATAGGGCTGAGATTGTTTAGATAAATTACGTATCTTCTTGATTGCATAATCAAATAGGCTATTATCCACCAATCCCCATGTATTGGTCTCTAAACTTAATTTTTTCCAGTAGTTCACCCCTTTAAGCTCATCATAACCATGCTCTTGAAGAAAAGCACCCTTTCCTGCAAACCCCAAATCAGCCCCACCATAAAAACTTTGTTGATAACCAGCCTTACGTAAAATGTCACCTAAACACGGCAAGTTGGATAATCGACCCGATTTGGTGAGTAATGAATTGTTACCATTGTCCATATCCAATAATGTTCCACACTGCGAGTTGGCAATTCCTTCAATAGTTACATAGGCTGATGAAAAATTATTTTTAAAACTGAAATTATCCTTTTTCAATTGATCAATATGAGGAGTTAATCCAGGAAATCGGTCATTCTCTGATAACATCTCACTAAATGACTCTAGATATATAAGAATTATATTTTTAGGTTTACCTTTGGTTGTAACGATTAAATCTTTTTTATCTATTGGAAAAGATGATGCTGGTCGCAGGTTTTTGAGGGTTTGTTTAGCTTGTTTTTTTGCTTCTTCGGGTGTTAATGTTTTTAGTTGTGAAAAATAATAATGATTATAACCAGTATAGAAATGCCACTCTGGTAAATTATTTTTAAAAATTAAAATAAGAAAAACAGCTATCAGAAAAAGCATTATTGGGATTTTCTTTTGTTTAAACTTAATTTGTGATAACAGTTTGGTAAAAACATAAAGCAAGACTAAAAGAATAAATATGGCAAAGAAAAACAAAAACCCATAGTCAGACAAGCCTATTTTAAAAGAGTGCCAACTAAAGTGTGCAAAAAACTCACTGGTAAAACCCTTGCCAGAGAAGTCATAAACAAAGCTTAATATAAGTCGAATAAAAAACGAAAAAACGAACAAAATTAAAGTTACAGCCAAGGCAAAATACTTATTAATTTTTTCCAACCAATAATATACCATTGCCAAGAGTATTGAGATGCCAAAACTACTCAAAACGACTTCTAACATTGAGTATTCGCGCTGATATTTTATTGCAATAATTGCAATAGGTATCAAGATGAGAACCCATACCAGTAGGGCAAACCTAACTAAAGGTGTTTTTAAAGTGATCATTTTTTATATCCTTTTTAATTAAACGATTTTACCTTCACATCTTTCAAGCGCACTGGCACAGCAACAGAACAGACATCGATGTAATTGTGTTGGTGCAAAAACCATTCGCCGTTACGGTTTTTACGTGATTTTATAATATTTTTAAAGCTTTGTGAATTTGTTTTCATGGTTTGAAGTGCTATGCGTTCTTTTGGGTTTATATCACTAGCAACTTTGATGCTGATGATTTTGTTTTTGCCTTTCATATCAACCGCTCCTTTAAGATTTGAGCTGCGCTGGAGGTGTTGAATAGGCTCCATGCCAGTAATGACTCGCCCAAAGACGGTGGTATTTTTATCCAAATATCGCTGCGCCGAACCAATGACAATATACAATTCAGTGCCACCACTATCAGCAGGATTACCACGTCCCATGGCTAATGTTCCATAACAATGTGTCATCCAGTATTCGCCCTTTTCTTTATCAAAAGCGGCTGCAAAGCCTCCGACAAAACCTGTTTGCGGGGCATAACCATCGGCTAACCCGATTGGTGTAAAGTCTAATGGCTTTTTGGGTTTGGTAGTAAATTCTGCAGCTATGGTCAGTTTTCCACTTTTAGGTTTGGCTATTTTTTCGGGATCAGCAGGTCCTCCTTGGGCAACAAACCCATCTACGACTCGGTAAAAACTAGTGTTATCAAATACGCCCTCACGTACCAGTTTTTTGGTATTGTCAGCATGGTTCGGTGCAAATTGTGGGGCTAATTCGACTACCACCATGCCTGTTTCCAAGGTGATGTATAAGGTTTGTTCTGGGTTTAAATCACGCCATGCAGAATCGGGGGAGTTGTCAATAATTTCATAGGGTGATTTTGCTTGAATAGATACAGCAACCAAGCATAAAAAAATAATTAATTTATTCACTTTTGTTTTTTCTCCCTAGCATTTCTAACATCTTTTCTTGCATTTTTTGCAAACCTTGAGCGGGCCTGAGCATGACTTTAAACTCGGTGACTTGTGATTTATCATTACAAGTAATAATATCCACACCGTTAATAACAACACCATCAATTTCTGCTTCAAACTCTAATGCGGCATGTTTATCTTGCATGATTTCTTTTTTATAATGAAAACCTGTGTCCTCGAAAGCTTTCATGGCGGCACTTAAGTACATGGCGGTTAAGGCTTTGCCTTTTTGTGGTGTGTGCAAAACAGGTGAGTGAAAAACTGCATCTTCAGCAAGCAAAAGATTGAGTAACTCAGGTTGGTTTTTTTCAATGAGTGTATGCCAGTGATTGATTGTTTGTTGTATTTTCATAAATGACCTCTTTTTAAGGAGTTTAACACGGGATTCAGAAATTCATCCTAATTATCTTCTAAATCCGATTGTTCTAAAATGGTTTTTGGGATTTCTTTTTTAACTTTTATGCCAAGCGATTTAAGTTGCTGAGCTTGGTTAATTAAGTTGCCTTTACCTTGTGATAGCTTGTTAATGGCATCATGATAGGTTGATTGCGTGGTATCCAGTTGCTTGCCTAATTTTTCAACGTCTTGCACAAACCCTCTAAATTTATCGTATAACACGCCAGCTCTTTGGGCTATATCTTGGGCGTTTTGGTTTTGTTTTTCATAACGCCAAAGATTTTCGATGGTTTTTAGTGTGGCAAGCAGGGTTGTTGGTGTCACTATAATGATTTTTTCATCAAAGGCCTGAGCTAACAACTGTTCATCGTGCGTGTAGGCTGTAATAAATGCAGCTTCAATAGGTATAAATAATAAAACAAAATCCAATGAATGAACCCCTTTTAATGATGAATAGTCTTTTTTACTCAACGCATTAATGTGATTTTTAATGGCATTGATGTGTGCTTTTATTGTTGATTTCTCTTGGTCTTTTGATGTTGCTTTGCAATAGCTTTCATAGGCAATTAGGGATATTTTTGAGTCAATTACTATGTCTTTATTATGCGGCAAATGAACAATGACATCAGGCTTAAATAAGCTATTATCATCCTTTCGATAACCTTCTTGGCTGTCATATTCATATCCTTTTCTTAATCCCGATTGCTCTAATGCTCGCTCCAGCACCATTTCACCCCACGTGCCTTGAATTTTTTTATCTCCTGTTAATGCCTTGGTTAAGTTTATCGCTTCCTGGTTAAGCTTGAGATTCAGTTCTTTAAGTTGTTTAACTTCACTCAGTAATGACGCGCGTTGTTTGCCTTCATCGTGGTAAATACTGTCAACTTTAGTTCTAAACTCATTTAACTGTTGTGAAAAAGGGTTAAGTAAAGCATCCAGTTTTTGTTTGTTTTGGGCTGAGAATTTTTTATCTTTTTCTTCAAATATTTCGTTAGCAAGGTTTTTAAATTGATTACTTAACGCTTCTTTGTTGCTCATGAGTAAATCAATTTTTTCCTCACCATTAAGCTGCTGTTGTTCTGCTACAGCTAAATCAATGGTGAGTTTTTTATTGGTGTTTTGCAATTGCTCAATAAAGCGTTCAAGCTTTTTGTTATTCTGATGTGACTTAAGAAATAACTCTTTGAGTTTTTCAAGCTGTTGCTGTGATAGTTTTATTTGTGTTTTCAGTTTGTTTTGTCCATTTTCAATTATCAGTTTTGTCTTTGAACGGCTTATCACCCAACAAAGCAAGTACCCAAGAGCAAATGTTATTAAGTAGCTGATTAATTGTAACGGTGTAATATTCATCATAGGCAAATATTATACCCAAAAAAAAGGGCAAACATCAGTTTGCCCTTTAATTGACTTGCAAATATAGTTATCTTCGACCTCTTAACTCAGATCGCGCGGATGAGCTTCGACTTGAGGATCTTGATGAACTTCTCGAGCTGCTTGAAGAACGTGATGAACGAGAAGGACGCGAAGAAGAATCTGAAGAACTTGATGAAGAGCGACGCGATGGCGCAGGACGCGAATTTTGTCTTGGCGCGCTTTGAGGCGTATTAACATTTCCATTGTTGCTATTTTGCCTTGTTCTTACTGGCGCAGAATTGCTTGGTCTTGCTCCTTGGTTTGGATGCGAATAATTGTTTGCTCTTGGGTTTTGGTTGCGGCCTTGGTTATAACTTGGTCGAACAACTGGTCGATTATTGCTTTGTGTACTACCTGTATCATAAGCATTAACCTGTGAACGAGAACGCGACGTGCGATTTGTTCTGTTGTGATTTTGTGTCACTGGTTGTCTATTGTTATACGTGCTACCTTGTCTTCTTTCACGCATATAAGGAGTCATTGATTGCGCAGATCCTTTTGAGTAACGGTTGGTTGTCGTTGGTCTTCTGGTATTAATACCAGATGAAATAATGCCGTTGTTGGTATTTCTATTGTGGTTATTGGTATGGGGTTCTAACTCAGAACGTGCACCATCATAACGAGTTGTGCGATTACGATTATTGGTGTTTTGATTTGCGTTGCGATTGGTACTGTATCGTCCCTTTCCTGTGCGGCTTGAACCTGTACTGAAGGGAGTGCTTGTTGCCGGTTGTCTGCGGCTGGAATAACCACTAGTTGTCCGCCCTCTTGGGTTGCTACGATACGTACGATTAATGTTTCTATTTGAATTGTAATAACGGTTATTATTGTATCTACTATTACTCGAATAGTTGCTATTGCTGCGATTTCTAGCAGCTAAACGCGCCACTTCGTTACGTGCAGTGATGTGTCTATTTGTTTGGTGGTTGTTCCAATAGTTGTTCCAGTAGCTTGTATAATAAGGGTTGTAGTAATAATTGTTACTGTAATTATTACCCCATCCCCAAGAATTACCCAAACCCCAAGAA
>Ga0256834_1000528_pt1 | contig 27465 bp, 30 predicted proteins | sample 4281140metaG_FD_190536 | JGI IMG/M metagenome (GOLD analysis project Ga0256834, IMG submission 190536) | Hydrothermal vent microbial communities from East Pacific Rise, Pacific Ocean - 4281-140 | ecosystem: Environmental > Aquatic > Marine > Hydrothermal vents | place: Pacific Ocean: East...
ATTTGGAATAATGTTTTTATGGAATATATAAAAACTTCTGAATGAAAATATGTAAAAGCAAAACAACAAAATGTAGATACTGGAATGTGACTTGAAAGAATAGTTACAGTTTTAAATGGTGAAAAAACTATTTATAACACAGATGTTTTTGAAAATATTATAAAGGAAATTGAAAACACTTTAAATATAAAATATAATGAAGAAACAATGAATTCTATCAGAATAATAGCAGATCATTCTAGAGTTGCTGTTATGTTAATTTCAGACTGAGTTTTCCCTTCAAATGTAGAACAATGATATATTTTAAGAAGACTTATGAGAAGAGCAATTAGACAAGCTTTCAAACTTTGATATAAAGAAAGTTTTATGCCAGAAATTGCAAAAGTAATTATTTCTCAATTTAAAAATGTTTATCCTAATGTTAAAAAATTGGAAAAAGTTATTTTAGAAGAAATTACAAAAGAAGAAAAACAATTTGGAGAAACTTTGGAAAAAGGTTTAAAAGAATTTGAAAAATTGGTAGCTGGTTTTGAAATAGCTTTTGCAAAGACAGGAAAAAAAATAGATATTATTGCTTGAAATAAAGCTTTTAAACTTTATGATACTTTTGGTTTTCCTCTTGAAATGACAGTTGAGTTAGCTTTGGAAAAAGGATTAAAAGTTGATGAAAAATGATTTGAGAAAGCTTTTGAAGAACATCAAGAAAAATCAAGAGCAGGTTCTAAAGAAAAATTCAAAGGTTGATTAGCTGATGATAGTGAAGCAACTACAGCATTGCATTCAGCAACTCATTTACTTTTAGCTTGATTAAATAAAATTTTGTGAACTTGAATTTCACAAAAAGGTTCCAATATAACATCAGAAAGATTGAGATTTGATTTCAATTTTGATAGAAAAGTTATAAGAGAAGAACTTGATGAAATAGAAGAATTTATAAATGAAATAATTTCAAAGTCTTGTGAAGTTGAATTAAATAATATGGATAAAACAGAAGCAAAAAATTCTTGAGTAGAATGAAGTTTTTGGGAAAAATATCCTGAAATAGTAAAAGTTTATACTTTCAAAGATAATTCAGGAGAAATTTTTAGTAAAGAACTTTGTTGATGACCTCATGTAAAAAATACTTGTAATATGTGAAAATTTAAAATAATAAAAGAAGAAGCAAGTAGTAGAGGAGTTAGAAGAATTAAAGCAATTTTAGTTAAAGATTAGTTTAATTTTTTTAAGTTTTAAGATTATGGAAAATAAATTAGCAATTTTTGAAAGTAAAGAAATTAGGAAAGTTTGGTTTAAAGAAGAATGGTGGTTTTCTATTGTGGATATTGTTTGAGCTTTAACTGATTCAATTAATCCAACTGATTATTTGAAAAAAATTAGAAAAAGAGATGAAGAATTAAAAAGCTACCTAGGGACAAATTGTCCCCAGGTAGAAATGCTTACAAATACAGGAAAAAAAAGAAAAACATTAGTCTGAAACACCAAACATATTTTTAGATTAATCCAATCAATTCCTAGTAAAAAAGCTGAACCATTTAAATTATGGTTAGCAAAAGTTGGTTATGATAGAATTAAAGAAATAGAAAATCCTGAACTTGCTCAAGAAAGAATGAAAAGTTTGTATGAGAAAAAAGGTTATTCTAAATCTTGGATAGATAAAAGACTTAGAGGAATAGCTATTAGACAAGAATTAACTGATGAATGGAAAGCTAGATGAGTAAAAGAATGACTTGAATATTCTATTTTAACAGCTGAAATTAGCAAAGCCACTTTTTGAATGACTCCAAGTGAATATAAAAATTTTAAAAACTTGCCTAAAAAATCAAATGTGAATTTGAGAGATAATATGACAGATTTAGAGCTAATTTTTACTATGCTTTGAGAAAAAGTAACAACTGAAATTTCAGAAAATGAAGAACCAGAAAATTTTGATGAAAATAAAAAAATTGCAAAAAGATGAGGAAATGTAGCAAAAAAAGCTAGACTTGAAACTGAAAAAGAAACCAAAAAAAAAGTTAGTGTAGAAAAAAATTTTTTAAGAAAAAATGATTTAAAAAAAATCTAGAAAACCACCCCTTAATCCCCTCCTTAGTAAGGAGGGGAAAAAACTGAAAGTTTTAGGGGAGGTCTAAATAAATAATATTTTAAAAATTAATAATAAAAAAAAAATGTTAAAAGTAATTAATACTATCACAAAAGAAAAAAATGCTAATTTATTTTTTATTTTAGAAGATAAAAATAATATAGAAAAATTAAAAAAAATTTGAATTTCTGAAAATATTTTAAAAAATTTGGAAAAAAAGTTTGAAGAAAAAAAGGAAGAAAAAAGTTTTTTTAAAGAATATTTTATTTGAAAAAAAAATATAGAAAAATTATTTGTTTGCTTTTTTGATGAAAAAAATTCTAAAAAAAGTTTGGAAGAATTTATGTGAGATTCTTTTAGAAAAACTCCTGAAAAATTAATTATTTTAACAGAAAATAATATAGAAAAAATTGTTGAAATAGCTTTTTTATCAAAATATAAATTTGATTATTATTTAGAAAAAAAACAAAATCTAGAAATAAAAATTCTTTTAAATTGACAAGACAAAGAAAAAATATCTGAAATAGAAAAAAAATTAGAAAAAATTTTAGAATTAATAAAAAATACTTTTTCTTCAAGATATTTAGTAAATCTTTCTACTCCTGAAAAAACTCCTGAAAAAATTATAAAACTTATAAAATCTTTTGAATTAAAAAATACAAAAATAAAAATTCTTGATTACAAGCAAATTAAAAAATTATGACTTAATTTACTTGAAAATGTTTGAAAAGCTTCTGAAAATAAACCTGCTTTAGTAATTTTAGAAAGAATTGTTGATGAAAAAGCTCCTATTTATGGTTTTGTTTGAAAATGAATTGTTTTTGACACTTGATGATTAAATATAAAAGTTTGAGAAAATATGAAAAATATGAAAACTGATATGGCTTGAGCATCAACAGTTATTCACACAATGAAAGAACTTGATGAAAAAGATTTGAAAGTAAATATTATTTGAGCAATTGCTTTGGCTGAAAATTCTATTTCAGAAAATGCTTATAGACCTGACGATATTATAAAAGCTTACAATTGAAAAACTGTTGAAATAATAAATACTGATGCTGAATGAAGGCTTGTTTTAGCTGATGCTATGAGTTATATTTCTAAAGAATATAAACTTGATTCAATTATTACAATAGCAACTTTGACTTGAGCTTGTTTGCATGCTTTAGGTCATAATTATGCTGGAATAATGGGGAATAATGAAGAAATTATGGAAAAATTATTAAGAAATAATAGTTTTGAAAAATATAATAAATTACCTTTTGATAATTATTTAATAGGGAAAACTAAATGAAAAATTAGTGATTTAAAAAATTTGAGTACAGGAACTTTTGCTTGAGCTTCTATGTGAGCAGCATTTTTATCAAATTTTTGTGATAAAAATGAAAATTTTGTACATATAGATATTGCTTGAACTTCTGATAGAAAAGACAATTTTTGAGTTTTTCCTGCTTGAGCAACAGGTTTTTGAGTAAAAAGTATGAGTAATTTATTTTTAGAATTATAAAAAAAACTGAAAATTTCAGTTTTTTTATTTTTAAAAAACAATTTTTACAATGAAAAAGTTATTTTCTATATTAATATAAATTTTGAAATTATGTAAAATTATTATCTTTTTAACAATATTTAATCATAATCAATATCAACTAGTATGCCTAGAATTATCTCATTTATAAAAAATTTCAAATATTTTTTCTTTATCTATTTTTAAAAACTTTTTTTCTATTTTATTTTTTATTATAAATTTTTTATCTTCTAAAAATATTTCTATTTTTTCATTTTTCTTTCAATATTTCAAAGCATTTTCTATTAAATTTTTAAGCAAAATTTCTATTAATTTTCTTTCTGCTAAAATATAAATTTTTTCTTTATTTTTTTTAGAAATAATAAAATTTTTTTTATCTATTTTTTCATTAATAATATCAAATAAATTAATTTTTTCTTTTTGTAAATTATTTTGCTTTTGACTTAAAAATAACAAAGAATCAATTATTTCTTGCATAGAAATAATTTCTTCTTTACTTGATTTTATCAATTCTAAATCAAATTTTTTTCAAATTTCTAAAAGTTCTAAATCTGATTTTATAACAGAAAGAGGAGTTTTCAATTCATGAGCTAAATTATGATTGTATTCTTTTAATTTTTTATTATTTTCTTCTATTGGTTTAAGTGTTTTTCTAGCTAAAAAATAACTCAGAAAATATATAAAAATAACTGCAAATGAAAAAACAATATATCTATTAAAAAATTGTTTTTTTATTCAAAAATCTAAAAAATTCAAAAAATCATTTCTAATTCAATTCACAATTAAAGGAACTATAAAAAAAGCAAAAAAAAGTAATCAAATACTTATTTGAAAAGCTAAAATATGTTCTTTTTTATTTTTCATAATTTTTTTTATTCAATAATATATCAAACTCATTTTACTGTTTTTATAAAATCTTTTCAAATTTTTTTTCTAATAACTGAAATATGAGCTTCTAAAGTTGTAGAATTTAAATCTAAATTTTCTTCTGCTTCTCACCAAACTTTTTCTAAAATTTTTATTTTTGATTTAACAGTTCATTTATTTCTAGCTAAAAATTCTATAATTAAAAAATGTTTATTTCAAAAATTAATTTCTTTTCATTTATCAAAAATTTTATGTTTTGATAAATCTATATTAATATTTCAAATCTTTATAATTTCTTCTATTTTTTTATCTTTTCTTTTAAAAATAGTATTAACTCTAGCTTCAAGTTCTTTTAATTCAAAAGGTTTTGTTAAATAATCGTCAACTCAAAGTTCAAACATTTCTAATTTATCTTCAAGCATAGAATTGGAAGTCAAAGCAATTACAGGAATATTATTTTTAGATTTTCTCAATTTTTCCATAAATTCTTTACCTCACATTATAGGCATATTTATATCCAAAATTAAAATATCATATTTATTAAAAGATATTTTTTCAAAAGCTTCTTCTCAATTAAAAGCTCATTCTGCCAAATAGCCAGATATTTTAAAAAATTTTATTATATTTTCTCTAATTTTTGGATGATCTTCTATTACTAAAATTTTCATAATTTATTAAGTTATTTTATATATTTTTTTTCTTTTTTCTTTTATTTTTTTTAATAATTTTTATTTTTTTTTCTCAATGTTTTATAGTATGAGTTCATATAATAACCATACTTCATCAAATTACTGATGTTACTCAAAATAATATATATATTGCTGTAAATAATCTTGATATTTCATTAGTGGGAATCATATCTCAATATCAAACTGTAGTCAATGTAGTAACTGAAAAATAAAATGAATCAATTATTGACCGATTTTCTAAATTTGAATAAACAATAGTTCAAAATAAAATCCATAAAAAGAAAATTCAAATAGCAATTATAAATCTTATATTCATGATAATTTTTTGTTAATAATATTTTAACTTATACTAATTGAATCTATAGGACAAATTTGAATAGCTGTTTTTACTTCATCAGAAAAAATATTTTTTTGACTAATAACTACAGCTTTTAATTTATCAAAATCCATAACAAAATTATTTGGTGCAACCATAGCACATTTTCAACATCAAATACATTTTTCATCAATTTGTAATTTTTTTTCCATTTCTAAATTATTTTTTTTTACAATTTCTTTACTTTTTTCTTTTTTTATTATTTCTTTTTTATTTAAAACTTCTTTTTTTTCTACTTCTTTTTTTTCCTGAATAGAATTGCAAGAGCTAAGTAAATTAAGTAAAACTAAAAATAAAATTATAATTGTTTTTTTATTCATATTTATTTTTTATTAATTAAATTTTTTTATATAAAAAAGCTAGAAAATAAATTATAATATAACTTGTAACTGTTATAATTACTGAAAATAAAGCTTCTTTATTAACTAAAGCTATATGAATAGCTACAAAAAATAACATTAAATATGCTAATTTTTGAATTTTTTTCCAATGTTTTCATAATTTTTTCATAGAAAAAGTATTTGAAGTTATGGTTAAAAGCATAGCTATAACAAATGCAAACATTCACCATCATAAGTATCATTTATAATTCCACATAATAGAATCAAATAAAAATAGAAATGATAAATTATGTGATAAAAAATATCAAATTACATGAACTAATGCAAAAACTCCTGAAATTATTCATAACTCTTTTCTTAGACTTACTGCTTCCCAAAAAATTTTATATTCAGGAAAAACATCTTTAATTGGTCTAATAAATAAAAGTATAATTAAAATTTTCCAAGAATATTCTCAAAAAAGTTTATATAAACTTGGATCTATAAAAATAATTAATCAAATAAAAGGAATTATTTGTAAAATTTTTTTTACTATTTTATAAGTATTCATTTTCTAAATTAATATAATTATATATATTTTTTTCTAAAGAAATTTTTTTTTCTTTCTTTTTATCTAAAAAAATAAATTGCAAAAATAATGCTAATAAAATAGTAATTACTAACAATATTTTTATAATATTTTTTTTCTTTTTTTTTGTCATTATTTTTTTTCTTGTCTTACAAGTCCCCATTTAAGCATTGCAGGAATATAAACTAAAATTATAAATGTTCAAAGTAAAAGCCCTCAAATAAATGCAACTGCTAAACTTCACCATAATTCATCTTTTAATGCAAGAGTCAAAAGTCCTAAAACTGTTGTTAAAGTTGTAAGTAAAACTGGTTTAAATCTTGCTCTAATTACATCTAAAATTAATTCATTATCACTTGAATATTTATTTTTTTCTCTTTTTTCATTATTATATCTTTCTATAAGTAAAATTGCATCATTAACTCATACTCACATCAAACCAAACATACCAAGTTGTGCTGGAAAAGAAAATGGTAAACCAAGTAAAGTTAAAGCTAAAATTGCTCAAATAAACAAAAAAGGAATAACAGAAAGTACTAAAAAAGCTTGTTTAAAATTACCAAAATGTAATACTAAAACTGAAAACATTAAAATAATTCAAATACCAAATGCACTTAATAAATCTTTCATAGAATTTTGCATATCAGCTACATCTCAAGAATATTCTAAATGAACTTGTGGAATTTCTTTTTTTATTTCTGTAATATATTCTTCAATTTTTGGAGTAATACTTCAAAGAGAAGTTTCTTTTGTTTTATAAGCTCAAATATTTAATACTAAATTAGAATCTGAATGAGAAAGATTTTTTATTTCTGAGTTTAAATCTATTTTTTTTATTAATTGTCTTAAATAAATATCCTTACCAGGAATTAATATATCAAGAACATTTATTTCTTTTAACATAGTAAATGCTTTTACTTCAATCAAATCTGAACTATAATCATCAAGTTTTTTTAATAAAATTCATGAAGGTTCATAATTTTCAGAACTTTGTAAACTAGCAATTAATAAGTCAAGTTCTTTAGAACTTATATTAAATTCTTTCAATTTTTCTATATCCCAAATAATATCCATTTTTCAATTTGTATATTCAAGAGAATTAGACCAATCATAAGTTCAAGAAATTCATTTTAATTTTTCTTCTAATTTATTATAAAATTTAACTAAATCTTCTAGTTTATTTCATACTAAATAAAAATTTATATCCTTTCATCAACTAGGTCAAGATTTTTGTATAAAAATTTCTAAACTCAATATTTTTTCAGAAATTTTTTCTTTTTTAATATATTTTTTCAAATCTTGTAAAATCAAAACAGAAGAATAATTTCTCTCAAAATCCTTATCTGTTAATTTTAAATCTATAAAAGATAAATCTGGATTAAAAGAATTAGAATAAATTACATTATCAAGAGGATCTAAACTTTTATAATTTCAAATATTTACATTTTGATAAGCAAGTAATCATTTATTATCTTTTTTAGAAAAATATTCTTCTACTTTTTTTGAAATTTTAGAAGTTATTTCTCTATTTTCTGATAATTTTGTATCAGGAGAAAATTTTAGATTTACATAAATATTATTTGTATCAACTGGTGGTAAAAAATCTGCTTTTAAAAATTTTGATGCAAATAAAGCTGTTAAAATTAGTATAAAAATAAATACAAAAACAGATTTTTTATAATGTTTTATTGTTAATTTAAAAAATCATTTTAATTTAGAAAATAATTTATTTTCTTTAAATACTTTCTTAGAAAGATTATTTTCTTTTTTTATATCAAAATTCAAACTAGTTAAAACAATTGGTAAAAATACTAAAGAAACAAAAATAGAAATAATTAAAACAATATCAACAGTAACAGGCATATATTTCATAAAATCTCATATTTTACCAGAAAGCATAAAACCTATTGGTAAAAACATTGAAATTGTTGTAAAATTACCTGAAATAATTGGTTTTGAATAAGTTTTTATAGAAAAAGCTATTGCTCACCGTTTTGAAAGTCATTTTTTTAATCATTCTTCGAATCATTCAATAACTACAATTAAATTATCAACCATAATTCAAAGAGTTAAAACAAGGGAAAATGAAACAATATTATTAAAAGTATAACCAATAGATTTTAGAACAATAAAAGCAATTAAATAAACAAGTGGAAAAACCAAAGTTATTCAAATAGATTCTTTAAATCAAATAAATAATAAAATTACAAAAAAGATTATAACACTTGTTTGCCGAAAATTTGAAATAAAAGTTTTATAAGTAGAATCAATTTTTTCTTTTTGAGAACTTATTTCATAAACTTCTAAATCTCATAAATTTTTATTTTTTATTTTTATTTCTTCTTCTTTAAAGAAAGTTTTTTCTATAATATTTTTAGGAGCAAAATAATTAGCATCACTATAAGTCAAACCATATTCTTTTACTACTTTTTTTATATTATCAATAGTTTTTAAAATATCACTTCAAGGAACTTTTTTTATAGAATAAGTAACACTTGAATAAGATTTTCCTTTATTTATCAAATAAGTTTCCTTTTTATACATATAGGGTCAAATAGTAATTTTTGCTATATCTCCTAAAATCAAAGTATTTTGGGATTTATTTATAATTGTTAAATTTTTTAAAAAATCTGAAAGTTCATCTAATTTTTCAGGATAAGATCTCAAATTAAAAGTATAAATATTTTTATCTATTTCTTTTTTATCAGCTGGAAATTTATCTAAATAAGTTTGTATTGTAGAAATTGCATAAGAAAAATTTACATTATAATTTAATAATTTATTATAATCAAATTTTATTTTAACTCAAGGAACATAAGCTCAAACAACATCAACTTCTGAAACTCAAGGAGTAGATTGTAATTTATCTTCTAAATTTTTAATTTTATCATATAAAACATTTGGTAAATATTCTCAAACAACAGAAAAAGTATAAATAGGAGCATCCGTCACATCAACTCTTTTTAAGATAGGTTCTTTAACTTCATCTGGAAAATCTCATCTTGTTTTATCAATTGCAGAATTCAAATCACTATAAGCTTCTGAAATATCTTTTTTTCTATCAAATTCTATAGAAATAACTCATACATTATAAGCAGAAGTAGAATTAATATGTTTAACTTGAGTAACTCAAGATAAATTATTTTCAAGTTTTTCTACAACTTGCTTTTTTATCATCTCAGGATTAGCTCAAGGATAGATTATACTTATAGTAAAAAATGGAACATTTATAGCTGGAGAAGCTTCTTTTGGAAAAGTTTTAAAACTAAAAAATCATAACAATACTGATAAAATTATCAGCATTATTATAAAAGGTCTAAAGTGTTTCAGTAATTTTACTAGCATATTTTTTTGTTAATTAATTTTTTATTTACAAACTTCTTTAATTCATTTCAAATCTGAAATTATTTCAATATAATCTCAAGAAATATCTCAAGTTTTTACTTTTTTTTCTAAAATTTTAGAATTAACTTTTACTTTTAAATATTTTCATTCTATTCTATTTATAATGTAACTTACAGGAATATTTTTTATTTTATTATTATTTTTTATTTTTATATTTTTATTTAATGTAAGTTCTAAAACTTCTCAACTTTTAAAAACTTTACTATCAATATAATCACTCTCATAAACAAAATTTTTTGTCATTCAATCTTTGTAAGATAAAACATTTGTTATAGAAGTATTATATTTTTTTGAGTCAAATTCAAATGATAATTTATCTCAAATATTTAATTTTTTTTGAGAAAATATTTTTATTTTAAAATTATTTCAATTTGGTTCTATCAAACAAATTTGGGCATTTGGTCAAATCCTATTTAAATTACTAGTAAATTTTTGTCTTATTATTCAGTTAACTCAAGAATAAAGCAAAACAGGATTTAGATTTATATTTATAGATTTCATATTAGATTCTATTCAAGTAATAGAATTTTTTAACACAATAATTTGATTATCTAATGAAGAAATTGAAATTTTTTTATTTTGAATCAAATTTCTTTTGTTTGAATATAAGTTTTCTAAATTATTTTCTAATCATTTCAACTGACTTTCTTGATTTAAAATTTGAGTTTTTGTATTAATTTTTACAGAATCTTTTTTATTTTCTTTCAAATTTTTTAGATTTGCCTCCAAAGTTTTTAATTGATTTTCAAGATTTAAAACCTGTATATTTCAACCTACTCAAACAGAATCTTTTTTATTTTTTTCTAAATTAACTAAATTATTTTTAGAAGTTTCTATCCCATTTTCTAAAGAATTTATCTGATTTTCAAAATTATTTTTTAATACTTTTTTATTTTCAGGAAAATTATCAAAATTTGTTTTTAAATCAGCTAAATTATTAGAATAATTAAAAAATATTTTATATAAACTGTCAATTCTTTCTTGAGAAAAATAAACATTATCAATAGAAAAATTAACAGCTTTTCAAGATAAATTATTCAGGTTAATTACATCATTTATGTAATTTGATAATTCTATATCTGTCATTTTATCAATTTTAGATTGTTTGTAATATAAATTCAAAAAATCTTTTTTTACTTGTAATTTATAAGAATTTTTTTTAGCACTTAAATAATCTTGAAATTTATCATTTAAATCTTTATTTTCTTTAGTTATTCAAAAAATTTCATCTATTATTTTAAAATTATCTTTCAAAATATTTTTCATACTAATAAGTAAATTTTGTTTAGAAATTTCCAATTTTTCAATTTCAATTTTTTCAGATTTTTTCAAAATATTTTTTTGTTCAACCAATTTTTTTATAGAATCTTTTAGAGTTTTTGACTGAACTTCTAAATCAGAAATATTTATATGGCTTGATTTTTTTGTATTTAATATATTTTTTTTCAAAATACTAATTTGTGATTTTAAAGAATTTATTTGAACATCTAAATCAGAAATATTAATTTTTCCTGTTTTTTCAGTATTTATTATATTTTTTTTCAAAATATTAATTTGAGATTTTAAAGAATTTATTTGTGTATCAACATTAGAAATTTGAATATCAAAAGAATTAGAAGTTGAAATTTTATTGCTTTCAATATTTGCTATTTGAGTTTTTAAATTAATTTTTTGTGTATTTAAATCTATTTTTTGAGTTTGTAATTTTTTTATATTTGGATCATTATAATCAGGAATTATTTTTGCAATAAGAGTTTTTGGAAAAACTGTTTTTCAAGAATTACAATTTAAATAACTTATTTTTCATAAAATAGGAGAAATAATTATATTATTCTCAGAAGATATAACAGTTCATTTCAATCTAATATTTTTTGAAATTTGTGAACCAATTTTATAAGGTTTTATACAAATTTGTTCATTTTCTTTTTTTGTATTTTTAGAATTTTCTACTTTCTCTTCTGTACAAGAAAATAATAAAAAAGCAAAAAGAAAAAAAACAAATATTTTTTTTCCTTTACTAAAATTTAATATATTTTTTTTCATTTTTTTATTTTTTTAATTTTTAATTAAGAAAATTCTGAAAAACCATTAATTTTTATTAGTTTTTCAGAATTTTCCTTAAATTGTTTCTTCTATTATTTCTCTAAGAGCTTCCAAAATTGCTCAATATCTTTTTTTTGTTTCCATAGAATATTTTGAACTATTTTTAACAATATTTTTAAAATTTGTAATTTTTACTAAAAAATCTTCTAATTTTTCTTTAGACATATTTTCTATAAAAGAAGAATGTTTTTCTTTTATTAATTTTTTATATTTATTTTTTAATTCTAAATCTATTCATCTTTTTTTTCAACTATTTTTATTTTTTCATTTTTTATCTTTACATTTTTTCTTCATATTTTGAGAACTTACTTCTTCTGGTAAATTAATTCATTGTTTTTCTAATTTTTCTGCTAATTTGTATTTCAAAGGTCATTTAATATTTATTTCATCACTTGATAAATAATTTGAATAATCAATATTAGTTGTAAAATTATTTTGTTTTAGTGCTTTTACAAAACCTCTTAAATGATTATAACTTGCTCATCAAATATTTGTAAGAACAATTTTTATATCATTATTATCAGTATCTTTAATAGCTTTCACAATACTATCTATATCTTTTTTTTCTATTTTTACTCACATTTCTATAGCTTCTTTTTTTCCTAATTCTGCTTCTTTTTTCAAAACTTTATATAATTCATTATCAGCAGCATAATCTGTAGGAGCTTCTATACTATATCTATCTAACAAAGCTTTTACAGCTTCCATATGTTTTTGTTCAGATTTAGAAATTTTTAAAAAAGTTTCTACTCAATATTTTTCATAAGCATATTTATAAAGATCTCTTGCCATTTTATCTTCTCAATATTGATTAATTAAAATTAATTTTTCTATTTCATCTAAATTTTGTTTAGCTACTCAATTAATCATTTCTCAAGGATTATGTGCTTTTTCTGCTGTTTTTCAATTTCAATTTCAATTTCACATTCAAAAAACATTTGCAGTTCCTAATCAAACAATAATAATTCATGCTACTAAGGATAAAGTAATTTTTTTATTACTTATTAATAAGTTATTTTTTTTCATTTTTTTTATATTTAAATTATAAGATTTTATCTTCTTTTTTTTAGAAGATAAAGCAATTATATAGTTCAAGTTTAAATTTAGTTTAAAATATATGTTTTTTACTTACTATGATTTAATTGTAAAAAAAATTAAATTTTAAGAACCAAAAACTCAAAAACTTTTATAAGTTATAAAACCAATATAAGATGAAAGTAAAATAATTCATTCTATTCTTCATAAAAAATATTTTCTGTAAGTAAATGCAAAAGCAAAAACTAAAATTGATGCAATTAGTTCTATTTGCAAATCCAAATTCATTCATTCATATCAAGCAAGTGGATGAACAAAAGAAGTTGCTCATAAAATCCATAAAACATTAAAAATATTTGAACCTACAATTCAACCAATTGCCATATCTGTTTCCTTTTTAAAAGCAGCAACTAAACTAGCAGCAAGTTCAGGTAAACTTGTTCAAATTGCAATAATTGTAAGACCAATAAATTCTTTTGGTAATCAAAATCATTCAGCAATAGAAACAGCTCAATCAACAATTAATTTTCCTCAAAGTACAAGTCAAACAAGTCATAAAAGAATAAAAATAATAGCCTTTGAATTTTTCATAGTTTCTATAGGTTCCTTAGATTCTTTATCTATTTTTGCATTTTCTGCTTTATTAGCCTTTGCTAACCTAAAAGTATAAACCAAAAATCAAACAAAGAAAAATGATAATATTCCGGCATCTACTCTAGATAAATTTCCATCTAAAAGCAAAGCCAAAAGAACAGCTGAAGTAAAAATCATAAAAGGAATTTCTTTTTTAACTGTAGAATGTGGCATTGCAATAGGATAAACAATAGCTGTAATTCAAAGTACTAAAAAAATATTTGAAATATTTGATCAAATAACATTTGAAAGAGCAAGCTCAGTTTCCCCAGAAGAAGCACTCATCATATTTACCACAAGCTCAGGAGCAGAAGTTCAAAACGCAACAATTGTAAGACCAATTACAAGTGAAGAAATTCAAAACTTTTTAGCCACACTAGAAGCTCAATCAACAAGCATATCAGCTCATTTTATAAGCAAAACAAATCAAATAATCAAAAAAATAAATGGATAAGCTGTATATAAATTCGAAAATATTTCTAACATTTTTTTTCTTTTTAATAATAAAATTTTCTAAATGATTTTATAAAAAAATTTTTTTAAAGCAAATTTTTTTAAGCCTTATTTTGATATTTTTTTAATTTTATTTTTTTTCCTAAAAAATAAAATTAAAAATACTAAAAATATAAAATAAATAATTTCTAAAAATCTAGCATATTCTCAAAAATCTACCTTAAAAATACTATATTTGAATTCTCAAAAAATAGTTACTATAACAATTACATATTTCAAAAAAATATAATCTATAACTCAAAAAAGTATTCATAAAGCTGGACTTATAAAATATAAAAGTACAGCTAAAAAACCAAATAACATAGCAAAAGGAATAGCTCAACCAACAAGCATATTTGCTATTGGAGACAAAACTGAAATTTGCCCAAAATTGAACATAACTATTGGAATAGTAAAAGAAAAAGCTGACAACGTTAAAACAAAACTTTCTTTTATTGCAAATAGTGATGGCAAAAAATAAAAAACTTTTTCCCAAAATCTTTGAGTATATAAAAGTCCTAAAACAGCCAAAAAACTAAGATGAAAACTAACATCAAAATTCAAAACTAAAGGATTATAAATAGTCATAGCAAAAGCTGTAAAAAGCAAAATTGCCAAACTGTCCCCCTTTCTTCCAGAAGAAATTATAAAATATGCTAAAACTCACATAATTGAAGCTCTAATAACAGCAGGATTAGCTCATACAATCATTGTAAAAACAATTATAAAACTTGTTACCAAAAAAACTCTTAAATAAACTGGTAAAAATTTGAACAAAAAACTAAGAAAAATAACTATTATTGTAATATTAAATCCTGAAACAGCAATCAAATGAGTAAGTCCAGAATTATTAAAATTATCTTTCAAATCTTTTGGAATTTCTTCTCTAGCTCCTATCAATATTCAAGCCAAAAAAATAGCTTCTTTTTCAGGATAAATTATATGAACAATTTCTATAAATCTTTTTCTAAACTTTTGTAAATTTTTATTAAAGTTTTCTTTTTTTTCCAAAAAAATATTATCATTTTTTTTATTTTCTTTTTCTAAAAATTTAAGATTAAAAGGCCTAACAACTATAAAAATATCTTTTGTTTTTAAAAAATTTTTATAGTCAAAACTATCAGAAAAACTTTTTATTTCAGTTATTTTTTCATAAATTTCCAATTTTTCTCATAAAGCAATATCATAATTTCTAGGAATTTTTATCAAAATTTTTATTTTTCATATATCTTTTTCTACTTTTTTTTCATCTATTTGTTTTATTTTTCCTATATAATTCACTGAAAAATCCAGTTTTTTATTTACTTCCACAATTTCAAAAATTATTTTATGTTTTTTATTATCATAAAATTGTCCAACAAAATTTTGTTTTTCTAAAATTTTCTCATTATAAAAATTAGAATAAATTATTCAAAATAAAAAACTAAAAAAAATTACAAGTAAATAAATAGAAAACTTTTTAGCATAAATCCAAAAATTAAATAAATAAAATAAAAGTAAAATAGCTATTATAAAAGATAATTTAATATTTAATAAAAAATTATGCAAAAAAATCCCAATCAAAAAAAAGATAGTTCCAAAAATAAAAAGTTTATTTTTAGAAATATCTTTCATAATAAATAATAGATTATAAAGCTAAAAAATTTTTAAAAAAAAAGTAAAAAATATTTGAAAAATTATTAAATTTTGAATTAATTTTGAAAAAAAATATTTATTTTTCTTTTAAATTAGTTTTTCTTTCAGGTTTTAATTTCCATAAAAAATAAGCTGAAATAATTATTGTTATTATAGATAATATTTGAGAAAAACTAATTCAAAATTTTCATTTAAAAAAATCTACATTATTATTGAAAGAATCTAAAGAAATAATCATTGCTCATAATAACATAAGTCATATAAGTCATATAAAACCTCTAGTTTTTACAAATAAAAGTAAAGAATATAAAACAGAAAAAATTATAAATGAAATTACAGAATATATGATAGCTAAAGGAAAAACAGGAACATCTGAAGATTCTGTTACTGCAAAAGAATTATTATAATATAATTCTATTCAAAAATCTGTTGGTTTTCCAATTATTTGTCATCAAAATAAAGCTCACAAATATCAAAACACAAGTATAAAAAAGAATGAAACTACAACTACATCTAAATATTTTTTGTAATCCAATTTTGCTCTTTTTATTGAAAAAAATAAAACTAATAAAAATCAAAAAATAGCTCAAAATAAAGAAAAATTATAATCTTCCATTATGAAAAAATCAAAAAAATTATTTATAAATTTTCATTCATCCCAATTAGCAATTATATAAAAAATTCTTGAAAAAACTATTGTTGAAAGAAAAAAATATAATATTCTATTTGTAAAAAAAGAAAAATTTATATCAAATTTTGAAGAAGTTTTTTTAAGCATCCATAAAAATAGGAAAAAACTTAACGATAAAATTATTCAAAAAGTAAAAATTTGTACTCAATATATGAAAAATGATGGATACATTATTTTAAAATTATTATAATAAACTATGTTTTTATATTAACCGAAACTTCTAACAAATCAAATTTTAGTTTTCAAAAGTTTTTTTATTAAAAATCAAAATTGTAAAAAATAAAATTATAACTATATAGGCAGTAGCATAAAAACTATTTGCTAAAAAGTAAATTGGTAAACTAATTTCTCATAAAATTTTGCTTAAATCAAAAGTTCAAATCAAATCTTTTGTATTTAAATGTTCAAGTGGTGGAAATAACAAATTCAAGAAATTTGAAAAATATATAAAACTAAGATTTTTTGAATTATTAGCTAAATCAAGTAATAATGAAAAAGAACTAGAAAGTAAATAAATTCAAATAGAAGCCAAAATTGTGATTATATTTGAAACAAAACTAGAAAAAAATAAAACTATAGCTAAGAGAATTTCTAATTTTAAAAAAGTAAAAAATAAAGATACAATCACCAAATAGTTTATTTCTATTTCTTTAAAAAATGTAACTCCTAAAAAAACTAGTGATTGAAGAAAAATTATTAAAAAAATTGTCATAGAAAAACCAAAAAATTTTCCTAAAATAAATTCATATCTTTTTATTGGTTTTGATAAAATTAAAAATATTGTTTTCCCTTCTATTTCATTAAAAAGTAGTTGACTTCAAATAAATAAAACTCACAAAAGTCAAAAAACTTCTATCATAGAAAGTCAAAAATCAATTATTAATTTTTCATCATTTCAAAGGGATAAATTACCAAGTAAAATGGAAAAAATTATAAAAACAAAGGCAAAGAATAATATTAGGTACAAAAATTTATTTCTAATAATTTCTTTAAAAGTATTTATTGCAATGTTAAACATATTTTTATTTAATTAAATTTATAATCTAAAAAACTTTTATTTCAATTTATAAAATCTATTATATTCATACTTTTTTTTCATTCAAGTTTTATTTGCTCTAATTTCAAAAATTTATTATCTTTTGTCATAATTCAGATATTTTTTTTATCTATTTTTATAACTTTTCACGGTTCAAAAGCTGTAGCCTCTTTCTCCCCAAAAGGGAGAGAAAATTCAAGAGAGAGGGCTTCAAAATTTATTTTTTTCCCATTAAAAAAACTAAAAATTCAAGGCCAAGAATGATAACTTCTAAATTTATTATAAATTTCTTCTCAAGACATTTTTTCAAAAAATATTTCTCAATCTTCTTTTTTTATTTTTGAACAATAAGTTGCTTTTTTTTCATCTTGTTTTTTTGGAATAATTTTTTTAGAGATAATTTTTTCAAGAGTTTCAACTAAAATTTTTGTTGATATTTTTTCAAATTTTTCAAAAATATCAGAAGTTTTATCAGTTTGTAAAATATCTACTTTTTTTACAGCTAAAATATCTCACTCATCCATTCCTTCTGACATATACATAATTGTTACTCAAGTTTTTGTTTCACCATTTTTTATAGCTTCTTGAATAGGACTTGCTCATCTATATTTTGGTAAAATACTTCCGTGGACATTTATGCATCAATATTTTGGAGCTTCTAAAACTTCTTTTGGAACAATTTTTCAATAAGCAACAACAACAATAAAATCCAAGTTTTTTAATTTTTCAAAAAATTCAAAATTATTTTTCAAAGATTTTGGTTGTAAAATTTCTATATTATTTTTTTCTGCTAAAATTTTTGTTTTAGTTTTTTCTAAAACTTTTTTTCTTCAAACAATTTTATCTGGTTGAGAAACTAGTAATTTTACATTAATATTTTTATATAACAAAAGGCTTTCTAAAATATTTTTAGAAAATTCTCAAGTTCAAAAAAATGCTATATTCATATTTTTTTAGTTAGTTGTTATAAATTTTTATTAAATAATTTTACTTTTCTATTTCCTCATACAATCCCTCATAATCAATTTTTTCAAAATCTGTTGTATTCAATTTTATCAATTTTCAAGGAATATTTAATGGTTCTAAATCTCAATTTATCATAGTATCTTTCCAAATTTCTATATTATTTTTATCATCATGTCAGGAATGTCTGTCTTCTCTGATATTTTTTTTCAAAGAGTTGTTTTACCTGTTGCTGGTAGTCAATTTATTATTATTAATTTCATAATATTTTTTTATTATTATTTAATCTTTTTTCTGCCTTTTTCACACTATCACTTGCAGACAATTCCTCTGGCATTGTACCTCATAATTTTTTAATTGTTTCCCTTACCTCCTTTCAAACTTCCATATGAGCATCATTTGCTTTTTCTTTTCAAATAATATTTTCTCTTTTCAATTTTGCTTCTGCTTGAGTAGCTCTAAAAAGATTTGCTGCCAATTCTTCACTTCACATATGGTCAAGAATTTTTTGAGATTTTTTTAATCATTTTTTCTTATGAATTCCTTTAGAATCAAGTCAAGCATATAATCACATATATCAATAATTTTGAAAAATTGCATAATCAATAGGCTCTTTAACTCAAGCATTCTTTGCAGCTTCTGCTAATCCAACATTATGTTTTTTCATTTCTTTTCTTAATTCTACTCTTCTACTATCTTCTAAAAATTGTTCATTTATTTCTTGTTTTCTGGTTTGAATTGCAAAATAGGTTTGTCATAAAGCAACCATTTCTTTTTTTGGATCTGCATTTTGAATTATTAAATAGCAAGCATATCTAGAAAGATGAATATTTTCTACTTCCCTTTTAGCTCAAGACCCAACTAAAACCATATCTCTCACTTGAGAGAAATGCTCTTTTACTGATTGTAATGAGTTTTCACAAGATATTTTTGCCTTTTTTACTGTTGGCAAAAATTTACCATATTCAGTATAACCAAGAACTTTATAAAATTCTCTTGCAGACCAATATTCATTTCAATATTCATTGATATGTTTTATTTTTTCAAAAATATTTTGTTTTATATTCATATTCTTTTAGTTAAAAATTAATTTTTCAAAACCTCTACTTCCCTTTGATTATCTTTTCAAGTTTTTGAAATATTTATTTTTATAGTTGGCTTATAATATTTTTCTATAATTTCAGGCCATTCAACTAAAATAATATTTTCTTGCTCATCAAAAATATCTTCTCCAGCAATATTAAAAAATTCTTGGTAATTTTTTAATCTATATAAATCAAAATGATAAATATCTAAATTATTTATTTTATATTTATTATAATAAGTATAAGTTGGACTTGTAACTTCTTGTTTTACTCACAAAACTTTATTTAAAATATATTTAGAAAAAGTAGTTTTTCAAGCTCATAAATCTCAGAATAAAAAAATTCTGTCTCAAGCTTTAGGTTTTATATTTAATTTATTTAAATTTTTTAGTGTTATTTTCATTATTTTTAGTTTACTTTTTTATTTATAATATTTTATATAATTTCTATTATAATAAAAAAAGACAAAAAATAAAAGTATTTTTTGTCTTTTTTGAAATTTGAAAAAATTTAATTTTTTAATTTACACAAATAATCTTCCTCAATTAGAAAGTTGTGCTCATACAATAAGTGCAAAAGCAAAAATTGAAGTCCAATGTATTAATCCTGGCATTTCATTTCTAAAAGCATGTTTAAAAGTTCATATTTCTAAACCACAAAATTTTTTTGCTTTTCTATTCCTTCTTCTCATAAAAAACATGTTAATAAATAAATGTATTTTTATTTTAACATATCTTTTTGCTTTTTGTCAAATTTATTTTATAAAAAAGTCATAGCAAGTAAAAAACATATTGTGATGTTTTGGAAAAAGTTTTTTTATTTTATCCAATATCTTCACCAATTTCATGCTCAACTATCATCATGACATCATTTTTTATCATTAGATGACCGACTGTCGTGGTACCATGCTATCCTATATCATGTAGTAATAGGCCAAGAACTCACAGTTGAATAATTAGTACAACTGACTCAATTAGACCAATTATCAATATTTTTTTGGTTATTAGCCCAAGAAGAATTCCATTTCATATTACAAGCTCATCATCAATCCCAAGACCATTTAGTTAGAGTAGTTTTATTATCAGCTTTTCAATAAACTTTATTAGCATCACATTCTATTCTTGTATATCAATCTCCTCAAGACAAAATTAATTGCATTCTTGTATCAGATAATTTTCATCATTCTCAGTTATTTAATTTTTTAGTTTTTAAAACTGAAATATTAGTATCATTTACACTTTTTCAATGTCATCATTCTGGAGCATTTCAACTATTCCCACTAGTTTTAGCAACCAAAGTCCAACCTCCTCAATCAGTAGTCATATCACAATAAACTGAAAATCAAGTTCAATTCCCTTCTGGATCTATTTTATAAACTCAATCTTCTCTTTTTCATTTTGCTTCATAAAGTCTTTTACAACTTGCACCTGGATTTACTACAGCCAAACTTGTTCAACTTCAAGTTAGTTTTGAAGTATCTGAAAATCTTGCTATATATTCATCTGTTCAAGTATTTGAAATATCTAATTCTCAAGCTGTTTTTATTGAAGCTATTTCTTGAATTGGAGTATTATCTATATCTGTTAATATTCACAATTTTTTTCAATAAACTGTTGGAAATTTATCTGCATAATCTGCATAACTTTTAGAAATATTAAATGCTGATTTATTTTGCAATTCTGTTCAGTCTTCCAAAAAAGCCATTAGTTGAAAATATTTTTTATCTTTTGTTAGATAATATGAAAAATAATCTCAGCTTTGTGGATCTATACCTTCTGTACTATAATTTATTTGTTCTATTATATTTTTTCATACATAACCTTGATAAGCTATTATTTTTGCTCATGTTTTTATTTCTACACTATCTTCTGGAAGTGGTAAAAATTTTTTTGTTCCATAAATTTCTAAAGATTGGCTTATATTTTTTAGTTGAGAAACTCTATTGGTATCTCTTGAAGAGCCTAAATAAGATGAATATCAAATAAATCAAATTGTTGCCAATATTGATAATATTGTTATTACTACTATTAGTTCTACTAAGGTAAAGGCTTTTTTATTCATATTGTTTTTATTTAAAAATAATATATTAACTATTAGTATATAAAATTAAAAAAATAGACAAGAAAAAAGTTGTTTTTCTTATTGACTATTTTTTCAGTATATGTCTAAAATATATTTTAAATTTAAATTAATTTTTAATATGATATTCTTTTCTTGTTAATGTTTTTTCCATAAATTTTTTTATTAAAAATTATTTCAAATCTTTTTCTTGTTTTATTCACCACAAAGTAGATTTTACTTTTTTTTTAATTTTCATTTATTAAATGTATTATCTAAATAATACAAAACATTATATATATATTTTTTTTACAATTCTTTTTTAAATTTCAAAATTTCTTTTGTAGCATTTATTACATTTTTAAATCTATCAGAATGCAATTGAATTCATCAAAAATATCTAGTTACAACAACAATTACATTTACCATTTTTCCCCTTTGTAACTCCCTTAAAATACAATTTCCTGCTCCAGTTTCTCAGTCATCATTTTTTCATTCTAAAATAGTTTTATTTTCTAAAACAATTCTATAAGCATAAGTGTTATGAGTAGATTTCTGGAAATATTTGTCTTTTAATAATTCTTTTAAAAATTCTTTTACTTGTTCTTTTTTTATAATAAATCCACCAACAGTAGTATATTTACTTTTTCTGTCAATAATTATATTTTTTAAAATTTTTCTTCTATAAGATAAAATATAATTTTTTTCTAAATTTAGGGTTAATTTTTGCATAAATATTTTTATTTTCTAAAATTTCTTAATGGGTTATTTATATGAAGTCTAATTTATGTTGCTCATAAAATTTCATTTTTTTTTCTTAAAAATTAAATTTTATTTTACAAATCTATATTAGAATAATGTATTTCTTCACAAACTATATAATTTTCAAATTCTTTAGGAATTTTAATATAATTTTCTTTTTTATAATTTAAATTACATTTTTTTTGTTTAAAAACTAATTTATAATTAAAACTTTTTACTGTTTTTAAAAAATCTATACATTCTTTATTATTTCAACATTTTTCATATAAAAAAGCATAATATGTTTGATTTAATTCTTTTTCTAAATTTTCTATTTGATTTTTTAAACTATCATTTTTATTAATAAAAGAATTTTTTAAATCATATAAACTATAAAAGCTTAAAAATAAAAATAATATAATAAAAATAATATCTTCTTTTTTCACATTTTTTCTCTTTATAAATAAAAAGTATGCTAAAAAAAATAATATAGGAAGTACAAAAAAATCTATATCTATATTAAAATATATACTAAAAAAGAATAATACTAAAAAAGATAGTATTAAAAAAACAAAAATTAATATTATATTATCTATACTTTTTTTCATCTTTTTTTTATTAAAAATTAAATTTTGCAGCCTCTTTCTCCCAGCAAGGGACAAGTGAAGAAACGAGTGCAACGACTATTCTGAAGTTGGAGTGTAACAGAGAGAATTCAAGAGAGAGGGAAATTATTTTTTTTCTTCCATAAATTCTTTCCACATTTTACTGAAATTTTTATTATTTTCCAGTAAATATTCAAAATTTCAATCATCAACTATTTTTCAATTTTCAAACATAATAATTCTATCAAAATATTTAAGTAAATTCATTTTATGAATTGAAGAAATAATTGTTTTTTTTGAAAAATTTTGTAAAATATTTTTATAAATTTTTATTTCATTTTCTGGATCAACTGAACTTGTTGATTCATCAAGTAAAATTATTTTTTTAGTTTTAGCAAAAAGTAAAGCCCTTGCTAAAGCTAATCTTTGTTTTTGTCCTCCTGATAAATTTACTCATTTTTCATTTATTTTAGATTCAATTTTATTTGATAAATTTTCTATAACTTCTGAAAAACAAGCAATATCAGTGAAAAATTTAATTTCTTCATCATTATAATCTAGTCAAAAAGTTATATTTTCTCTAATTGTAGCTGTAAATAATTCTGGTTCTTGTGGAACTAAAGTAGTTTTTAAATCTATTTTTGTAAAATCTGAAAATTCTTTTTTATCTATAATTATTTCAGAATTAGAATTATATAATCAATGAATAATTTTTAAAAAAGTAGTTTTTCAGGAACCAGACTTTCAAATTAAAGCTATTTTTTCTCAAGATTTTATTTCTAAATTTATATTTTCTAAAATCTTTTTTTGCTTATCATAAGAAAAATTTAAATTTTTTATTTCTAAATTTTCAAAATTTTTTATTTCTTCTTTATTTATTATTTTTTGTTTTTTGAATTCTATGCTTTCTGCATTTTCTATATTTGTTTTATCCAAAATTATTTTAGAATATAAATCTGCAAAACCAAAAAATACTCAATTTAAATTTGTTAAGTATAAATATAAAGCTGAAAGTGTTCATATTTCTAAAATTATTTTATTTTCTAAATTGTACCAAATATAAAAAATAACTGGCACAATAGTAATTATTCTAAATAAAACACTTCCTGTAAACCATTTTATTTCATTTAAAATTATATTTTTATAAAAAACTTTTTGTGGTAAAAATAAATTTTTTTTAACATCTTTTAAAACTATTTTTTTTATATTCAAAATTATAATACTAGTAATATTTGAAAGACTATCATATATTTTTGCTGAAATTTTATTTTCTAATAAATTGATTTCTTTATATTGAGGAATTAATTTTTTATCAAATAAAAATAAAATATATAAACTAAAAATTATTGCAATAAATACTCAAAATGAAATCCAAATATTAAAATATAAAAGTATAATCATTGTTCAAATAGCTTTTATTAAAATGGCTACTATTCTGAAAGAACCTGAACAAAAATTATATAAACTTTTTGTAGCTTTTTCTATTTTATCTATAGAATCTCAACTTTGTTTATCATTATGCCAAGTTAAATTAAAGTTTAAAACTTTTTCAAATAAATATTTTTTATAATTAGTTTTTACTAAAAAAGCATTTTTTACTTCTAAATTTCTTGAAAGTCAATGAAAAATCCAAAATATAAAAACTATTAAAATCATAAGTGATAAAATTCACACTAAATACCAAAAATTATTTTCTGAAAGTCCATTTTTTTGTAATTCATTTAAAAATATAGCAAAAATTATTGGTTCTAACAATAAAACAAAATCTGAAATTATTGTTAAAATTAAATAAATAACTACATTTTTTCTATTTCATTTTGAAAATTTCCACATTTTTTTTAACAAAAATATTGTTGGTTCTTGATTTTCTTTTATTTTTTCCATATTTTATATTATTAGAAATTAACTATATAATCCCTTTTCTTTTGAAAGGAAAGACAAGAATTCAAGATAGGAATTATTAATTTTTTTTATTTTAATATCCTTCAAACCTAAAATTACTAAAATTATTATTAATATTTTTAGTAAATAAAAATCATTAATATTTAAAAAATCTCTTGTCATTGGTGTAATATTTCAAAAAATTAAATGAAATAAAATTCCTATTGGTAAGACTAAAAACATCCAACTTTTTCTTTTAATTTGGATTCATATTTTAAGGAATAATTTTGTTAATGTTGGTGAAAGTAAATAAATTCATCAAAAGCTAACAATTAAATCAAAAATTGCATAATCTAGTATTTTAAATTCTCTAAGATATTCTAATATTTCCATAGTTTTTTATAAGCAATTAAAGTATTATTCAATTTAATTCAATATGATTAATTGTTTCTGAAATCCAATCTTCACAAACAACTAAATTCTTTTCTATATCTTTTACAGTTTCAAATTTCATTAATTCTTCTAATTTCTTAATATTTTCAGGAATAAAATGTCTTGATATATGTATTCTTCACCAATTATATAAATATGGAGTATATTTTACTCTTAAAAGTGCAATTAAAGGCAGATAAATAAATTTTATATAATAATTTGTAGCTTCTATAAAATTTTTTCTGTTAATATAAGCTCTTATTCTTGCCTTTTGTCATATAAAATCTTTTTGAATTTTTATAAATTTAATAATTTCTTTTTCTAGTTCTTTTTTATCAATTTCTTTAAATTTTATTATATTTTTTTTATCAAAAAGTATTTTTGGTTTAAAATAAGAATGTCATTTTTCAAAAGTTATTCATTCAGATTTTTTTAAAATTCAAATATCAATAATCAAATTTTCTGGTGTTCATTTTAAATGATAAAATTTAATTACTTGCCATCATTCATCATTTAAACTAGATTCAAAATCTAGTTTTCATAATTCTAATAATTTCACTTTTATTTCATCAAAAACTTCAAATACATTTTTATCCTCAACACAAAAAAACAAATCAATATCTGAATAAATATCTGTTTCATTGTTTGCATCTGATCATCAAAGCCAAGAAGCATAGATGTATTTTTTCTCATAAAAATAATTATTTAAATGCTCAATAATTTTTTCTCTTATAATTTTAGAAGAAATATTTTCCATAATTTTTTAGTTAATTTTATAAATCTTTTTCATTATTTTGATAATTTTTTTTGTTCATTCTGATTTTACTTTTTCTATAGCTTCATCTATTGAAAATAATCAATAATCTAAAGTATCTGGACAATTTATTTTACAATTTTTTCATGTTGCTTCTCAAATATAAAATAAAATATAGGAATTAGGAAATGGATAAAAACCTCATTCTCTATTTTTTACTTTTTCAAAATGATTATATTTTTTATATCAAAAAAGCTTTTTATTTTTTATTCAAGTTCAAATTTCCTCTTTCATTTCCCTTTCTAATGCTTCATCAAAATTTTCTCCTAATTCAATATGTCATCAAGGTAATTCCCATCATCTTTTATTTTTTGTTAAATAAATTTTTCAATTTTTACTTAATATAGAAAAAACACAAGTTACTAATTTTTTATTAGGAATATTTTTATCCTCTATAAATTCATAACTAAATTTTTCATATTTTTCTTCAAAATATTTTTTCATAACTTTTTATTTTAAATTAATTTTTTCTTATTATAACTAGAACAAAAAAATATTCAACAAAAAAATTAGAGAAGATTCTTTACATCTTCAATAAGATGGTAAAATATATGTTTTTCATTTTTTTTATTAATTCTAAAATTTCTCTTTTTAACATTTTTTAATATTTTTCTTTGCTAAAGTAGTTTTTCAAGTTCATCATAAACCAGTTATTACTATTATTTTTTGTTTATTATTCATAATTTTTTATTTTTTAAATATTTTTTATAATATAATTTATTTTTTATACAATTTTTACTAACTCACAATTTCAAATATGTTTTATATTCAAAAGAACCTGAGCTACTCATCAATGAGCAACTATTAATATTTTTTTATTTTTATATTCTTTATTATTTTTAATTTTTTCATAAATATTTTTTATTCTTTTTTCAAAATCTTCCATTTTTTCAGTTCATTCAAAATTTTTGTCTGGATATTTTTGTAAAATTTCTTCTACAATTCTAACTCAAAATTCTTTTTGAAAATCTTTTTTTAAATAATTTTTAAAAACACCTGCAAATTTTTCTTTCAAATTTTTTTCTAAAATTATTTCTTTTTTATATCAAATTTTTTCTGCAATTATTTTAGCTGTTTTTATAGCTCTAATTAAAGAAGAAGATATAATTAAATCAAAATTTGTATTATCTTTTTTCATATTGTTTCAAGCAATTTCAGCCTGTTTTATTCAAGTTTCATTTAATTCACTATCAACATCTCAAGGATTAATAAATCAATTCAAATTTCTATCTGTTTCTCAATGTCTTATAAAATATATTTTTTTCATATTTTTTCTTAAAAACGGGTTAATAGGAAAAATTGTGTGCTGAAAAGCACCTTTTTTTATCTTAAATTTCTTTCATAAATCCACAAAGAAATGAATGAAATAAGTCTATCAATTCTAAGTCATCTATGTCTTTGAATTTGAAT
>Ga0256834_1000529_pt1 | contig 27387 bp, 18 predicted proteins | sample 4281140metaG_FD_190536 | JGI IMG/M metagenome (GOLD analysis project Ga0256834, IMG submission 190536) | Hydrothermal vent microbial communities from East Pacific Rise, Pacific Ocean - 4281-140 | ecosystem: Environmental > Aquatic > Marine > Hydrothermal vents | place: Pacific Ocean: East...
GGCATTTTTTCAATTCCGATCTCGAAGTTCTGTACAGAACGCTGTGTCTGTGCTGCCCAATATTTATCTGCAGGAACCTGCATTTCACCCATAGTGTCTTTTTCTATTCGATATTCCATTATTTCTCCTTAGTCAAAAAAGTTTTTTTCTTTAAGTACGTCGATCATACTTTTTACAGAGTCAACAGATTTTGCAAATTTTTTCTTTTGCCCCTCAGACAGTGTCATTTCAAACAGTTTTTCAACACCACCTGCACCTAAGGCAACAGGTACACCAGAAACCACATCCGAGTGCCCATAATGTCCGTCAAGGAATACCGCACAGGGATGGATCTGTTTGGTATCTTTAAGAATTGCTTCCACCATAATAGCTGTAGATTTTGCCGGTGCATAATAAGCTGAACCTGTTTTAAGGTAACCAACGATCTCAGCACCGCCACCTTTGGTTCTCTCTACTACTTCAAGAATATCTTCTTCATCAAGAACATCTGTCAACGGTACACCTGCAACCGTTGAGAATTTAGGAAGAGGCACCATATCATCACCATGACCACCCATAACAGAAGCACGGATCTGCCCTGCTCCGTAACCGATCTTTTCATGAATAAAGTGAGCCATTCTTGCAGAGTCTAAAATACCTGCCATACCCATCACTCGCTCTTTAGGGAAGCCAGATGCTTTCAGTGCGACATATGTCATGACATCAAGAGGATTGGAAACCATAATAATAATGGCATCAGGCGCATGCTCTTTTACATCCCGAACCACTTCTCTTGTGATCTCTGCATTGATCATAAGAAGATCATCTCTACTCATACCCGGAAGTCTTGGTGAACCTGCAGTGATGACAACCACATCTGACCCAGCCATATCTGCAGCTTCTTCTGCTACCGATACCAGCGTATGCATCCTTGCTGCATTGGCTGCTTGAGACATATCCAATGCTTTACCCTTTGCAATTTCAATATTTCTATCTCTCAATACGATCTCATGGCAAACGCCCTTCATTGCCAATGCATAGGCTACCGTTGCTCCAACATTACCTGCACCGATGATCGATACCTTTTTACCTTTACTCATTGTTTTCCTTTTTTGTGAGAATCATAGAATACCCCGGTGCAAAACATAAATCATAATGTCCGTTATCAATTATGCTTTGCGGCAAATGAGGCAAAACCATTCTATGTGCATCTTTTTACACTAGATACAAAGAAGTGAAATTACAGAAAGAAATTTCTGTAAGAAGTTAAAGGCTGACCCAGACAGAGTGTCAGGTCAGCGTAACTACTATCGCGTATTTTACAGCAAAAGTAGTTAGAAGTAGAAGAGTTCTACTTAGATCGCATCAATAATGCTGTTAAGTGTAGCAGATGGTCTCATTGCAGCTTCAGCTTTTGCATCATCCGGGTGGAAGTATCCACCGATATCCTGTGGTTTACCTTCAGCAGCAAGTAACTCAGAGATGATCTTCTCTTCATTCTCTTTCAATGCAGCAGCAACCGGTGCAAATTTTGCAGCCAATTCAGCATCTTCCCCGTTAGCAAGCGCATCTGCCCAGTATTGAGCTACGAAGAAGTGAGATGCCTTGTTGTCCGGCTCACAACATTTTCTTGATGGTGCTTTATTGTTATCAAGGTAACCTTCATTTGCAACATCCAATGCAGCTGTCAATGCAGCCAATTTCGCATCTGAATGTTTTTGACCAATAAATCTCAACGACTCAGCCAATGCCAGGAATTCACCAAGTGAATCCCATCTTAAGTGACCCTCAGCCAAGAATTGGTCAACGTGCTTAGGTGCAGATCCACCAGCACCAGTTTCATATAGACCACCACCTGCAAGCAATGGTACGATAGAAAGCATTTTAGCAGATGTTCCAAGCTCTAAGATCGGGTACATATCTGTAAGGTGATCTCTAAGTACGTTACCTGTTACAGCGATCGTATTTTTACCTTCTCTTACTCTGGCATTTGTAAATCTTGTAGCATCTGTTACATTCATGATCTGGATATCAAGACCTTCTGTATCGAACTCAGGAAGGTATGCATTTACTTTTTTGATCATTTCTGCATCATGTGCTCTGTTCTCATCCAACCAGAAGATAACAGGTACTTTCTCGATCTGACCTCTTTCAACTGCCAGTCTTATCCAGTCTTTGATAGGGATATCTTTTGCTCTAGACATTCTCCAGATATCACCAGCTTCACATTCAAAACTCATAAGCTCTGTACCATCTTCAGCTGTTACTGTTACAGTACCTGCTTCTTCCAATTCGAATGTTGTCGGGTGAGAACCATACTCTTCAGCTTTCTGAGCCATAAGACCAACGTTTGCCATTGAACCCATAGTGGTTACATCATACTGACCATTTTTCACACAGTCAGCTACCATTTCCTGGTGGAACATAGCATAGGTAGAGTCAGGGATCACAGCAACACACTCAACTGCATCACCATTTCTGTTCCACTGCTTACCACCTTCTCTTACCACAACAGGCATAGAAGCATCGATGATCACATCATTAGATGCATTGAAGTTTGTTGTTCCTTTGTCAGAATCAACCATTGCGATCTCTGGATTGTCAGATTCAACCACTGCCTGGAATGCAGCTTTGATCTCAGCTTCCAAAGGATGACCGGCAATTTTCTTCTCAAGGTCAGACATACCCTGGTTAGGGTTTACGTTCAACTCTGCAAATGTATCTGCATACTTGTCAAATACATCCTGGAAGAATACTGTAAATGCATGACCGAACATGATCGGGTCAGAGATCTTCATCATAGTTGCTTTAAGGTGGATAGACCATAAGACACCGTTTGCTTTTGCATCTTCGATAGACTTTGCAATGAACGCTTTAAGTTTGGCAACTGACATAAATGTACCATCTAAAACTTCTTTATCCATAGCATCGATCGTTGCCAATTCTTTTCCGTTTAATGCAATAGTTACCTTTTGAGCTTTGTCCATAGTAACTGACTGTTCATTTCCGTAGAAATCTCCGTTACCTTCCATATGTGCTACATAAGACTTTGGATTCTCAGGGAATGCTTTAAGTCTGTGCGGGTGATTTTGTGCAAACTTCTTAACTGCTTTAGCAGCTCTTCTGTCTGAATTTCCTTCTCTAAGCACTGGGTTGACCGCTGAACCAAGACAAGTACTGTACTTCGCCTGAATCGCTTCTTCCTCAGCATTCGCCGGGTTTTCAGGGTAATTAGGGATATCATAACCTTGACCTTGAAGTTCAGCAATACAATCTTTAAGTTGACCTACAGATGCAGAGATATTTGGAAGTTTAATAATGTTTCCGTCTGGTTGCAAAACCACTTTCCCAAGTTCAGACAAATGATCTTCTGCTTTTCCCATTGCTGCAAGAACTCTTCCTGCAAGTGAAATATCAGATGTTTCAACTGTCACACCTGCTGCCTGTGTAAATGCATTTACAATTGGTAACAGTGAATAGGTAGCCAATGCTGGCGCTTCATCAATTTTAGACCATATGATCTTTGGTAAATTTGACATTTAAATTCCTTAAATTAGATTATTGGTGATAGGAGTGTAACACTTTTTTATCGTCAAATAATTTAAACAATGGTTACTAAAAAGTTATCTTTATTATTTGTTCCAATTCTACACATTCCAAGTCTCTTTACTAGGGTACAAAAGTGGTTTTGTGAATGTCTTTTCCACTATTACTGACGTATATCTCATATTTTTCTTAAAAATATCTGCCTATTTATATGCCTGTTTGATATCTTTAATGATCTCTTCAGGAGCTGAAGCGATCTTCATAAAATCAGTCATACTCAAGCGTGGCAGAGAAAGCGCCAAATAATATTTTGGTGCCAGCATATAAGCTCTATTTTTCTCTATCATGACTTCATAGGGAAAAAGTTGTGCATTATCTGAAGCATTGATCTTCAAAAGATATTCATAGGTACTTTTCTGAAGCTTCTGTCCAACCAAAACTGACCCGTTTGGTAACGTTACAATATAAGAAACATACCTGGACATATCCTCTTTTGTCAATTTTGAAATAAGGTCATCTCCTTTACCCACAATAATAGTATCATCCAATTTTGGCATTCCCAACATAAAATTGTAATCAGAAAGATCATTCAGAGAATATATATCTTTAGTAATATACATTTCACCCAATACATTTTGCAAAGCATGTACTGTGCTGTTAAAGTCACCATAAGTGTATTCCTCTCCCAGATAGGCTGCAGCAAAATAGGAAGGATTCTGTACACGTATCTCTTTTCTTTCATTGATCAATAAATGCAATACTGCCATAAAACTATTTGTTTTTATCAAAGATTCACTGCTGAAACTGAGTACATTTTTTCCTTCCAGTATCTCATCGACCGCCAATAATTTAAAACCATTCTCCTCCAGCCTGGCACTCAGTTCATCTATCTCCTGATAGGCCGCAGTAAAATAGGCGGAGAGTTTTTTGGGTGGTTTATCGGACCAGACAAAACGTTCGGCTTGTTTGGCTTCAGGTTTCAGTTCTTTTTTTATAGATACAAGATTAACTGCCGTAGCAACCGGTTTGACTTTTTTATAATTTGCAAGTTCTGCCTCAAGTTTTTTAATCTTAGTTTTTAATATTTTTATCTCATTGCTTTGGGAAAGTACTGTGCTATTGATGTCAGTTGCATTTGAAACAGCACTGTCGCTGTAGATATCAACAGTAAGAAACAACAGGATAATAAAAATATTATGCAATTTCATACAAACCCTTTTTTATGTCAACATATTATATTCTATCTTAATACATCTTAACAATAAAAATGAATAAGCCTGTATCAAGAATACAAAACATTTTTAGAAAAATACATTTTCACATTTTAATCTGACAGAGTCATCTCTACCCTTCAACCCTTAAACTCTCTTCAAGATAAACCCCAAGATCTTTTGCCTCTTCAACGATCATTTCACTGACTTTTATTTTTGACTCAATGATCACATCTGCAAGCTTAGACTTAATGTGAAGTTCCAACGGCCTCTTACCAGGGTAGCGTTCGACCAGACACATCAAGTCTTCAACTATTTTTGCATCCGGCATAAGATTAAGTGACAAGATAAGTGGCGGCAATTCAGGTTCAGGTGTATGCTTCTCTTCTTTTTTTACTTTTATCTTCTCTTTTTTGGCATCTTTGAGAGACTCTATCTTCAAGATATTCATACGAGTAAAATCACCATCTTTCGTGATCTTCACTTTAAAAGCAATCGGTTTGGACATATCAAAATCTTCTTCCAATTCTTTAAGACGATTTTCAAAGAGCATCAATTCAATATTTCCATGCAGATCCATAATGCTGGCTATACCAAACTTGTTTCCTTTTTTAGATATTTTCTCCACAATACCTTCAATTTTACCAATGAAAAGAGCTTGTGATCCATCTGCAAGTTCATCTATTTCAGAACTAAGTGTGTATTTAATATCGTCAAGCGTTTCACGGTATTTATCAAGAGGATGCCCTGAAACATAAAAGCCCAGAGACTCTTTTTCCAGATCGAGTATCTCCATAGGTTCAAACTCATCCGTATGCGTCAGTTCCAGAGTTACCGTTGTCATTTCAGCATCATCACCCCAGAGAGAATTCACTGCCTGCTTCTTGGCATCTCCCGCTTTTTTAGCCATATCAATAATGTCTTCAATTTGAGAGAGCATCGCTTTTCGAGAGTATCCAAAACAGTCAAAAGCCCCTGCTTTGATGAGTGATTCAATCACCTTTTTATTCACTTTAGATGAGTCGATACGTGACACAAAGTCAGAGAAGTCTGTAAACTCATCGTCACCTCTTGCTTCAAGCATAGTGTTGATAGCAATATCTCCTGCCCCTTTGACCGCACCCATACCAAACATAACAACCTCATCACCGTCAATGTTACGTGCTTCAAACATAATTCCTGATTTGTTAATGTCAGGTGGAAGCAGTTTGATACCCATGCGTTTGAGTTCATCCACATACTTGACCACTTTGTCTGTGTTATTCTTTTCCAATGTCAAGATCGCTGCCATGAACTCTGTTGGGTAATAATACTTCAAATATGACGTATAGAAAGTAACCATAGCATAGGCAGCAGAGTGAGATTTGTTAAATCCGTATCCAGCAAACTTTACGATCAGATCAAAAAGATTTTCCGCTTTTTCTCGGTCAAAGCCTTTTTCGACAGCACCGTTAGCAAACTCACCCTTGAGTTTATCCATTTCCTCTTTAATTTTCTTACCCATCGCCCTACGAACAAGGTCGGCACCACCCAGAGAGAAACCACCAATGGTCTGCACGATCTGCATAACTTGTTCTTGGTAAACAATGACCCCGTAGGTTGGTTTGAGTATCGGTTCCAGTTCAGGAAAAGCATAGGTAATTTCCGCACGTCCGTGTTTACGCTCCACAAAGTCATCAAGCATCCCTGACTCCATCGGTCCTGGTCTGTAAAGAGCAAGCATCGCAATAACATCTTCAAAACCATTTGGCTTCAACTTTTTGGCCAAGTCCTGCATACCTGCAGATTCTATTTGGAAGAGTCCAAGTGTCTCACCTGTACCTATATACTCATAGACTTTAGGATCTTCAATATTCTCTTCAACAAAGTTAATGCGTTTTCCATGACGTTTTTCAACCAGTTGCAGTGCTTCTTCAATGACGGTTAAGGTTTTCAGTCCAAGAAAGTCAAACTTGATAAGATCCACATCTTCAACATACTTCCCTGAATACTGTGTTGCCAGGGTATCCAGACCGGTTGGTTTAAAAAGCGGTGTTTTCTGCCAGAGTGGCTCATTTGAGATAACAACTCCGGCCGCGTGTGTACCGGCATTTCTATTTAGACCTTCCAATGCGAGGGCATACTCCCAGGTACGTTTTGCCTGAGGATCACTTTGGAGCAGTTCCGCAATCTTTGGCTCTTTTTCATACGAACCTTTCAGATCTATCCCCAACTCATCAGGAATCAATTTCGCCATAGCATCTGCTTTGGAATATGGCATATCTAGCACACGTGCAACATCACGGATGACTCCTTTGGCAAGTAACTTACCAAAGGTAATGATCTGAGCCACATTCACACGCCCGTATTTCTCTACCACATAGTCCAATATCTCTTGTCTTCTGGCCTGACAGAAATCCATATCGATATCCGGCATGGAGATACGTTCCGGATTTAGGAAACGTTCAAAAAGCAAACCATACGGCATAGGGTCGATATCGGTGATCTCTAATGAAAAAGCAACCAGCGAACCAGCTGCTGAACCACGTCCAGGCCCTACAGGTATACCCATCTTCTTTGCGGCATCCACAAAGTCCCATACGATCAGCATATATCCCGGGAATTTCATGGAATTAATGATGTCCATCTCCACTTGAAGGCGGTCTCTGTACTCCTGGTGTTTCTCTTCAGGTACGATCTTCAGACGTTTTTCCAAACCTCTTTTGGACTCTTCCACAAACAATACAATATCATTTTCAAGAGAATACTCTATATCAGGATTGGGTAATTCAATACCTGATTCAGCTGCTCTCTGTCTGGCAAATTTAAAGTTTGGCGGTGTCGGGTCACCCAGTTTTATCTCGAGGTTGCACTTCTCTGCAATCTCCTGTGTGGCTTCCAGTGCTTCAGGAATATCTGCAAAAAGTTCTGCCATTTGTTCAGGGGATTTCACATAAAATTCATGTACAGAGTGACGAAGTCTGTTAGGGTCATCATACAATTTGTTCATCGCAATACACATAAAAGCTTCATGGGCATCTGCATCTTTCTGTACCGTATAATGGGTATCATTGGTCGCAACGATCTTGATACCGGTCTCTTGAGAAAGCTGAATGATCTGCTTGTCTATACGATGCTGATCACCGATCCCGTGGCGCATCATTTCCAGATAAAAATCATCACCAAATACTTCTTTATATTTCAATGCTACACGTTTGGCTTCATCATATCCCTTAGCACCGAACTTGAGGTTACGTTCTGAGAGGTTCAGGTTCCAGTTTACTTCCCCCTGAAGACAGGCAGAAGAACAGACAAGCCCTTCAGAATTATCTTTCAAAAGCTCCCAGTTGATACGCGGATAATAATAAAATCCCTTAATATATGCCTGAGAACTTAAGAACATCAGGTTTTTATACCCTATGTCATTTTTAGCATACAGACAGAGGTGGAAACGCTGACGTACAGACTTATCTCCCAACTCTTCCTGATTATGAACATAGGCTTCCATGCCGATGATGGGTTTGATACCCTCTTTTTTCATCGTATTATAAAAGTCAATAGTACCAAACATATTTCCGTGGTCAGTCATAGCCACAGAAGTCATGCCCATCTCTTTTACTTTCTTGGCAAGTGCTTTGATCTTGTTCGCACCATCCAGCAAAGAGTATTCTGTATGTAAATGCAAGTGGGTGAATTGAGGGATCTTTCTTGGTTCTTCTGACATTATAGACCTTTAAAATAGTAGGAAATTAATATAGCAGAGTTTAGGTAAATTTAGATTGAAAATTACTTAGATTTCAATACCCATAAAAGTAACAGGCTACCAATAGTTAAATTGAGCCAACTGACTCCGGAAGCGAACATATCTTCAAGCTCAGCATAGAGCCAACGTTGCATTGCCAAAGGTTCAGTTATACTATGTAAATGTGCCCAGTTAACAAGCTCATTCTGCCAGATATAGGTGATCGCTTCGGGTAAAAAGAAAAAAAGAATGATCCCAAGAATACCCCATATCCCTTTCTTAGGTTTGATGGAATCCACTGCTTTTTGGAGTTTGGGATCTTGGTCTATTTTGTTTTGGATATGTTTTATTTTATTTCGCACGTTTTAGCAGTAATCCAGTAACATGGCTTCTTTCACTGTCTGCATACTCTCTTTGCCTACCAGTCTTTCGACAATAGCAAGGCCAAAACAGACAGCGGTTCCGGGACCTTGTGAAGTCATCACATTCCCGTCAGTGACCACTTTCATATCGTCTCTGTATCCAGGTTGGTCTATCTCTTCTTGCGCTCCAGGGTAACAGGTATAATGATTACCCAGAACTCCTGCTTTTTTCAATGCATAAGGAGCGGCACACATGGCACCGACCACTTTCTCCTCTTTAAACTCTTTCAAGAGTTCAAGAACACGGGAATTTTCTGCCAATGCATAAGTACCTCCCCATCCACCTGGAAGTACCATCATGTCAAAATCTTCAGAAATAACATTTTTGATGGACGTATCTGCTTTTATACCAATGCCATGCGCACCTATGACAACTTTCCCGTGACCAAGCGACTCATCAATATATGCTATACGCACGTCAATGCCGCCACGACGCATCACATCAACTAAAGCCACTGCTTCCACTTCTTCAAAACCTTCTGCCAGAGGGATTAATACACTAGCCATTACTTCTCCTTATTTAAAATGTGTGTTACGATACGATACCCATGGTTAAGTGCGATCGCTATACTTCCACCGGAATTAAACACAATATCTCCAGCTACATACATCCCCGGAGTCTCTGTTTCATAATTTTCATCAAAGATTGGTTCACCTGCATCATCAAGGGTAACCAAACAGCACTTTAAAAAATCTGACGGTGTGGTTCCCCCTATGGCATAAATGATCCTGTCGAACCGTTCTGATCCGTCTGAGAACTTGACTTTGATCTGACCACTTTCACTTTCCAGACTCTCAATGTCCACACCCAGTTTTAGTCTCAATGCTTCATCTTCCGCATAGTTTGCGATCATTTCCTGATTGGTAGGATTGGGTCTTGTGAGAGTATCTCTTCTGTAATTCAGCGTAACATCATTGGTTTCAGAAAGTTCACAGGCATATTCTACAGCAGTATCTCCGCCGCCCACCACTAAAATAGTTTCTCCGTTTCCACATTTGTCAAGATTGAAGTTTACCTGTGTACGAAGTGAGCCCGGTATCTTATAGGAGGGTTTGTTCGGTTTGCCCATACGCCCGATACTTACAATGATGTTTTTGGCTCTGTCAACACCACATCCGGAAGTAACATGAAACAGTCCATCTTCTTTATAGACCTTTTCAACAGCACAGTTGAAGCGTGTATCGATGATCTCATCATCCAGAAGTTTGTCAAAATAATCCAGTGTACTCTCTTTGGTTCCATCTACAAATGCGACATTCCCCTCAAGCTCAACTTCCTGCCCCTGCCAGTCTTTATCGACACGCTTTTTATCTTTATAAAATTTTCGGATCGTATGTGAGTGGTTGTCTGTTTTTTCTATCATGAGTACTTTAGCAAGACCAAGAGCTTTTGCTTCTACGGCAGCCCCTATACCGCCGGGTCCCCCACCAATGATAATAAGATCGTATATTCCATCCATGCAACTACTCCTCATTCAAAATGATTATATATATTAAAGTAGTGTACCATGTTCTATACTATAAAATCTACAAATTGGCGAATATCTAGTCATTTTAATCGGGAATAATTACTTTTGCATACATTCCAGGGAAGACATTGGAATCACCTTTATCAAATGAAACTCGCATTTTGATCTTGTGTGTCATAGGATTTGCATCAGGAATAATGGCATGGATTGTTCCAACCGTACTATAATCAATAGACGGTATTTTCACAGGAATTTTCTGTCCCTCTTTCACTTTTCCGATAATACTTTCCGAAAGTGAAACATCGATTTCCAGGTTTTCCGTATCTACGATCATGATCGTAAGCATACCAGGCATGACCATATCACCCACTTTGATATTTTTCTGAACAACAACACCATCTGAGGGAGCTTTCATTTTTAAGTAGTTAAATATGGTTGCCATCTGTTTTGCTTTGATCGAAGCCTGCTTTACCATGACCTGCGCAGAATCTAGCATAGCAGAGACATTTTCTGCCTGTGCTTCAAGGTCATCTATATCCATTAAAGGAATTTTATTACGTTCCTTAAGTCTGTTCTTCTTCTTATTAATATTTTTCAATCTTTTACGCCAAAACTCCAGCACGATCTTTGATTGTTCCAGCATCAGATCTGCCTGAGACTTCATAATGTCGAACTCAGCAGACTCCATTTCATAGAGCTCATCTTCACGCTTGACTTTATCTCCAAGTTTAACAAACACTTTTTTGATATAACCCATATAGCGGCTGCCTATCATTTTTTGTCCATTAGAGACAACCGTACCTGTTAAAACTATGTTTCCTGCAGAAAGTGATGAAATGAGTAAAAAAGTTACAAACAATAATTTTTTTAAACTTGACATTTACTATATCCGTTTGCTAAATTTATTTTTATCATACTGCCTTACTTACCATTTTCTCAAATTCACATGACACTTCATACACTGTCCGGAAATTTTACTGTATGCCTGCAGTGCCTGAACTGCATCACCATCAGAAAAACGCTCTTCAATATCTTCTGCTTTCTTTTTTATTTTCTTTTGTATCTTATTTGTCATTCTCTGATTATTTTCAAGCCATTTTTCATAAATGTCTTTATTGTTCACTTCTGAATCAATAGGCCGTACTTTAATAATGGTTTCTTTAAGATCTTTTACCCCTGCTTTAACAATATCTGCGTTATTATAGAAAAAGCCTGATTGTATATCCTGCATTGCCTGTGCCATTTTTTGCATATCCATGATCCTGTCTGCCTGTGAATATCCATTTGCCCATACAAACACTGATGTTAGAGCAATTCCAAGTAGTAGTTTCTTCATTTTTCCATTCCTTCTCTTATAATTTTCTTATGTTGTATTGTAACCAACTATCTTTAACAACTAAGTTACATTGATAATCATCATAAAAATTAATTACTTTTTTTTATACTATTTAAGTTTTATTTTAAATTGTTAGTGCTAAGATTGGGTTATCTTAAAAATTCAAAAGGATGGAAAAATGAAAAAAACTCTTATTTCATGTGTAGCAGCTGCTGCATTAATGACTAGTGTGCAGGCGGATTTTAGCTTTGGAGATATGTTCAAAGATATGAAAGAGGCTGCTATTTCAATGAGTAAAGATGCAAAAGATTCTGTTGAATCTATGAAAGATGGTGCCGTCGAGACAAGTAAAAGTGCTGAACGTACGGTAACAAATGTTTCTAAAGATGCCAAAGATACTTCAGTAAAAGTGTCTGATGATTTAAAAACTGCTCAAGTATCTACAAGTAAAGATGTGAGAGATGCTACAGTTGAAGTTGCGGAAGATACAAAAGATTCTATTACCAACACAACGAAAGATCTTAAAGACTCTACAACGATCGCTTCTAAAGACTTCAAAGATTCTGCTATTTCAGTATCAAAAGATATCAATGATGCAACAAAAACTGTTTCAAATGACTCAAGAGATTCTGTGAAAACGGTTTCTAATGATTCAAGAGATTCTGTGAAAACGGTTTCCAACGATACAACTGATTCTGTTAAAACAGTTTCTAACGATTCAAGAGATTCTGTGAAAACAGTTTCTAATGATTCAAGAGATTCTGTGAAAACAGTTTCCAACGACACAACTGATTCTGTAAAAACAGTTTCCAATGATTCAAGAGACTCTGTAAAAACAGTTTCTAACGATACAAGAGATTCTGTAAAAGATGTTTCTGACAACATCAATGATACAACTAAAACTGTTTCAAATGATTCAAGAGATTCTGTAAAAACAGTTTCTAACGATACAAGAGATTCTGTAAAAGATGTTTCTGACAACATTAATGATACAACTAAAACAGTATCTAATGACTCAAGAGACTCGGTTAAAACAGTTTCTAACGACACTGCTGATTCTGTAAAGACAGTTTCTAATGATCTTGATGAGACCACAAGAACAGTATCTAACGATTCAAGAGACTCTGTGAAAAACGTTTCTGACAATGTAAATGATTCAACTAAAACAATTTCCAATGATTCTAGAGATTCTGTAAATACTGTTTCTGACAATGCAAATGATTCAACTAAAACAATCTCTAAAGAGACTAGAAAATCTGTAAAAGAAATAGCTGACGATAATGACGCTATAAAAAAATAGTACCCTGTACTATCTCCGGAAAGCTACCAGTCACTTTTGGTAGCTTTTCACTTCTTCTGATCAAAAATCATAAATTTCATTTATTTTACATATCAATAATATGCTATCCTTTACCATAGTAATATCTTAAAAGGATCCCTATGTATACTATCAAAAAGTTACTCTTGAGTATATTCCTACTCACTATACCCTTTCTGCTTTCAGCGGCCTCAACTACAGATACATCCCATGAAGATGCTCTTGCTGTCATGTACACACTTGATGGAGACATTGAGGACAAATACAATGCTCTTGTAGAGACGCAACTCAAAACGATCGGTTTCAACCTGACAGACCCTCATAAAAGGGTCAATGACCACTACAAAACGGAATTTGGCTCAACCGTACTGGATGTACTGAGTTTTATGCCTGTGGTCAACGATGAAATGATTCTGCCTCTGTTAAATATTGATCCCCGTATTGCAGGTTTTTCTCCATTCAATATGCTGATTGAAAAAAAGCTTGATGAAGGCAAGACACATGTCGGACACTTGATGCCTAAAGTGATGCTTGATATTCTTGGCATTAAGAACCAAGAGGTAAGAGAAAAATTTACAGCTTCCTTCAAAGCCCTTGATGCAATGACGGAGAAAGAATTAGGAGGAGAAAAAAGTTATATCCCTCTTCATGCACTGCCGAAACAGACCATGATGAATTTTGAGTACAGCTTTGATATTCCAGAGGAGATAGAAGACTTTATGGATGAGTTCCAGGACAAATTTGAAACCGCGCTCACAGACAAAAAATATCTTGTTGCCGGATACCATAACTTTATGGAAAGTACAAAAGATGCCCCAGAGGTACTCAAAGATTATGATGCTTTTTGGACCTACTCACTCTGCCATATGGAATTCTCCTTCAACATGTTCGATGGGAAAGATGCAAAACCTGTCGCTGGTCTCTTTGCCCCATGTACCATGTATATGTATATCCCAAAAGGTTCAGGTAAACTTTATGTAGGTATGTACAGACTGCATAACTGGATCATGACACTCAATATTACAGATCCAGAAAAAGTTGAACTTGTAGAAAAGCTCGATAGAGAGATCCCTGAGATCATGATCGCCATAGGGATGAAACAGACAAATAATGTCAACACCCTGAAAGAAAAATCAAAAGTAATAGCTGGCAAAAAGACACCCGAAGCCAAAGCTGTACCAAAAACAGAAACTGTTCCTGAAAATGAAAAGAAAAACACTGCCCCGACAGAAATAAAAGAGAAAAAACAGATCATTGAAAATGGCGGTGAGACCATAGAGATCATTCTCCCGGTACCACCAAAAGTACCTAAAGTGATCAATGTTGTGACAAGAAACACGTCAGGGAACAATACACGTTCTATTAAATTCTCAAAACGTGTACCACCCAATTATATACCAAATGAGCAACGTCATGCAAAAGCAAAACCAAAAAATACCAGTACCCATCTCGGAGAAGTGAACAATGGGAAAATAGCAACTTTCCTTCGAGGCAAGTTCATGGATGTAAAAACAGCTCAGGCAACACTGAAGGAAGCAGGATTTGATATTCTATCAACATCTCCGGTAGATAAAAAGGGAAAGTTGATCTCTATTGTTTTTACGGACAAAATACTTACAGAGATGGGAAGCAAGAAGGATACCGGGTTTATCGCTTCTTTGCGTCTACTTGTTAACAAAAAAGACAATCATATCTCTATTACCAATCCACTCTATATAGCAAAAGCCTTTATGCAGGACAATTATGATGAAGCAAAAGCAAAAGCCGTTTTAGCAAAAATAACGGATAAATTCCCCGGTATGCTGAACTCTAAAGATCAATTGAAATTCCAGCTTCTGCCAAAATACCAGTTCATGCACGGTATGCCACAATACAAAGACATGGTCACTGTAGCAAAAGGAGATAATCTTTTAACGAAGATAAAAAACAATAAAAATGTTGTCTTTATACAGAAACTGAATAACGGCTCTGCACTTGTAGGTGTAAAGTTGGGAAAACGAACCAGTAAATTCATATCAAAGATCGGTACCAACAATGCAGCTCTTCTGCCTTATCCTATACTCATCGAGAATGGAGAAGCAAAAATACTTGAACCTAAATACTATATTTCTGTCATGTACCCGCTCTTGCAAATGTCTGAGTTCATGACCATTGCAACCGTACCAGGTGCGATCATTAAAGATACTATGAATATCTTCAGATAAAAGAGCTGAATTACACTCTTTTATTTTTTGATATTTCTTCTTTTTTTCATTAACTGTTTTCGGTGTTCAAGTCTTTTTTTCACATCCTTAATACGTCGGATCTCTCTCTCATCCAATAGTACTTCTGTTTTATCTATCTCTTCTCCAAATTTCATAGAGAGCATATCAGATTTTTTCATAGCCAATAATTGGGATGCATAGACCGATCTGTGACCAGTGATCAAAAAGCTTATCACAGCAGAGATAGCTGCATAATGTGCAATGTCGATACCAAAAAGTTCTACAGCCATAATGGTTGCGGCAATTGGTGAATTCGTGGCACCTGCAAGTACCGAGACAAATCCGAGTGCAGCGAACATAGCTACATGATTGCTCCCTATTATTTCGCCAAAAAGATGCCCGCTTGTAGCTCCAATGTAGAACAGCGGTGTAATAATTCCTCCGCTCCCGCCCACACCAAGCGTAATAGAAGTAAAAAACGTTTTTGCTAAAAATCCATACCAGGCTGAAGAATCAGCCATAAGAGGAAAAGGACCCAGTACTTCTTTGATCGTATCCATACCCAGTCCAAGGTATTGTGTACCGAAGATAGTCGCCAGGATAACCAGTAAAACACCACCCAAAAAAGCAATGATCAATGGATGAAGCGGTATTTTCTTGACTACTTTTGAGACTTGCGAGACTGTCGAGACCACAATATCGGAAACGATACCAAAAAATACCCCGGCAATGACCACCTGAACAATAAGAAAAAGATCCAAAGAAACATCTTGATAAAAATGCAGATCAAAATAGGTATAGTTGACCCCTAAGAGTTGTGCGGTCGTAAAAGCTGCAAACCCTGCAATAAAAGAGGGAAGCAATACATCATACAGTATGACCCCGATGATCAATACTTCAACACCGAATATTGCACCGGCAATAGGTGTACCAAAAACCGTTGCAAAACCTGCAGATATCCCGCAGATCACAAGTTTTTTTCTGTCTTCTTTGGAAAAATTGAGTTGTGTCGAAAGGAGTGAAGAGACCCCTGCCCCTATCTGTGCACCCGGCCCTTCTTTACCTACAGAACCTCCTGCGAAAATAGTCATTATCGTAGTCAAAAGTTTTACAGGGATCACTGCAATATCAATTTTACCGGAACGTTTGTGTACTGCTTCAATTACTTTTTCAGTACCGTGACCTTCCGCATCGGGTGCAAACCTTTTAATCAGATAGACAGAAAGCACCAATGCAAAGGGTAAAAGGTAATAGTAGTCAAAAGGTAATAAGGAGCGACTGTCCTCTGAAATTTCTAAGAGTTTTAAAAAAAGGGTGACGGTTGCACCGATGATCACCCCAACGAGGGAAGAGAGAAAAACCCATTTTGCTACAGAGAAAAAGATTGCTGTCTGTTCAGTAAAATGTTTCTGTAACATTATGGACCTTATATTTTATTTTGCTTTTTCCAAATATTTACCTTCAACAGTATCTACTTTGATCATTTCTCCTTCAAGCACATGGAACGGAACTTGTACGACTGCCCCACTTTCAAGTGTTGCAGGTTTCTTTCCACCTTGTGAATCACCTTTAAAGTTCGGTGGTGTTTCAACAATTTTAAGTACGACAGTTTGAGGAATTTCTACAGAAATCGCTTTCCCGCCATGAAAAAGGATCTCCGCCTCCATCCCGTCGATCATATAGTCAAAAGTATCTTTCCCTACCTGCTCATGCGTCAATCCGATCTGATCAAATGTCGTTGTATCCATAAACTGTAAAAACTCACCGTCATCGTAAAGAAATTGCATTGTTTTCTGTTCCAACTCAGGTACTTCAAATTTATCTCCGGCATGTACTGTCTTATCAATGACTTTCCCTGTTTGAAGGTTTTTAACCTTCATACGTACAAAGGCTGCACCTTTTCCCGGTTTCACATGTTGAAATTCTGTTACCTTATATGGATTCCCCGTAATTTCAAGTCTTGCACCTTTTTTGATGTCACCCATGCCAATTATTGCCATTGTCAGTCCTACTAATAAATTTTAATGATTATAGCAGATGGATGGTTAAAAGATTGAAGGAAAAGAGATATACCGCAGGTATGTAGAGATACCTGCTGATAGACTATTTTATCTTACGATAGAGATACTGTCTTTTTTAGTATGCAATTCAAGATCAAAATCCATTGCTTTTGAATTATCCATCAAGACCGGTACAAAAAGCAATGAAACAAATACTGCAGCAACGGTACCTGAGATAAGTGCCACTCCCAGACCACCAAAGACCGGATCAGAGGCAAGCAATGCTGAACCCAATATGATCGCCACTGCTGTCAAGGCAATAGGTTTGGCTCTTGTTGCCGTAGCAATAGCGATCGCTTCTTTCTTTTTCATTCCATGAAACTCCATCAAAGACTTTGCAAAGTCTATAAGAAGCAGGGAGTTTCGAGAAGAGATACCCATTAAAGCAATAAATCCTATCAGTGAAGTTGCCGTAAGGAAAAATGTTTCTGAAGTGAAAAGATTCGCCACCCAATGCCCTACGATCACCCCAATAAGAGAAAGGAATGACCCAAGTAAGATAATTCCTGAAATCGCAAAACTCTTATAATAGATCACCAAAAGAAGGAAGATCATTATCAGTGCAGCAATAAATGCACCGCCAAGATCTCTAAAGGTATCCAGTGTCACCTTCATTTCACCATCCCAGCGTAAAAGAAATTTTTCACCGGTTTTTTTATCTGTCAAATAGAGATCGAACATATAGGTAGTAAATCCGGCTTTTTCAATGTCATATTTATCTGCAAATTTTTCCAGCATGACATCTCTTGCCTCCAGCAACGGATACACTTGCGATACCATATCTGTCTCAGCGATCAGATTGATCATTCGAGAAAGATCTTTATGCATGATCATAGGGTTTGATTTTACTTTGCGTATGGTAACCACTTCATTCAATGGTACCATCATACCTTTCTGGTTCATCAGATTCAGAGATGAAAGTTTACTTCGTAAAGTGTCTTCATTGGAAGAAGCTAATCTCCTACTCGACTTGTCAAGCACAAGGAACATAGGGATCTGGTCTGGAACATTTTTGGAATTCTTATGCGCGATAACCATTCCCTCAAATGCCAAATACAAAATATTGTTGACTTGTTCTACGCTGAGACCGGATCGTGTGATCTTCTCTTTATCTGGTATAAGCTCATACTTTTCAAATATGTCATCAGCCATAATATCAATATCAACAAGCCCTTTCGTATCGGCTAGGATATTTGCGGCTTCCTTGGATATTTCACGTATTTTATTCAAATTGTCACCATGCACTTCAAGTACAATTGAAGCCAAAGTAGGAGGCCCTGCCGGTTGTTCTACAAATTTTATATTTGTCCCTTTTACCATAGGCAGACATTTATTTTTGACAATAGGTCTCAACCTTTGAACCATAAGGAATGATGGTTCTGTTCTTGAATGTTTATCTGTTAAATTCACTGATATTTCAGCAACATTTTCTGTATGTTTCATACCGGAACCTTTAACCAGACCTGCGTAATCCAAAGGTATCCCCTGTCCAAGGAAAAGTTCAAGGTTCTTCACCTCATTCTCGTCACTAAGGATACTTATGACACACTGACTTACTACTTTTGTCTGCTCAATAGAAGATCCTGTCGGGGTGTCTATATACACTGAAAAAGTATTATCACTTTTGCCGGGAAGCATCTTTGCAAGTACAAGTTTTGACGGGAACATTAGCAAGGAAGCAAAAAATGCTACGGCAGTCAATACAATGACCAGTGTCTTTTTGGTTTTAGAATCTAAAATAGTATAAACCAGTTTTTGTAAACCACTCATTATTTGGCCTCCTTATGTTTTTTCCCATTATGATGCTTATGTTTTGGTTTTTTCAAAAGTTTCAAGCTCAGATACGGTGTGAAGATATACGCAATAAAAAGTGAAGCGATCAATGCTACAGGTACATTATATGGTATAGGTTTCATAAATGATCCCATCATCCCCCCAACAAATGCCATAGGTACCATCGTAAGGATGATCGCCAAAGTAGCAATATTCGTAGGTGCACCGATCTCATCGGTTGCTTCTATCAGAAGTTGATCCATTTCTTTTTCATCCGCGTCATGGGCATGTAAATGTCTATGAATATTTTCGATCACAATGATCGCGGCATCCACGAGAAGACCCAGAGAGAGAAGGAAAGCAAAAAGGGTGATCCTGTTGATCGTCTGACCTGAAAGATAGGCAATAAACAGTGTTACGGACAAAATTGCCGGTACCGTAAAGGTAACAATGATAGACTCTTTCCATCCCAATGCAAAAACAAGCATCAATGCAATAATGACAATAGTGATCACAAGATGACTCATCAACTCATTGACGGCCTCATCTGCTCTTTCACCATAGTTTCTTGTGATCAAATATCCAACACCCTCTTGGGCGAACTTTGTATCATACTCTTTAAGGATCTCAACGACATCTTCTGCAACAAATACAGCATTGGTCCCGGCAAGTTTTGCAATCGTCAAAGTGATCTGACTTTTCTGTTTACCAAATTTAGTTCCATTTTCGTCTGTGCGCATATCGATCTTGGCTGTTTTAAAATTCTGGATATCTACACCCGCCGTCACTTTTGCTACATCTCTAAGATAGATCGGAGAACCCATATATTGGGCAACAATAACTGATCCGACATCACTGACACTCTCAATGGCATTTTTCACTCCAAAAATCACCAGTTTATTTTCTGCAGTACGACCCTTCACATCGGGTACATCTACAGCCACTGACTGCACCGATTTCATGATCTGTCCCAAAGAGAGGTGATAGGCAGAAAGTTTTCCCATATCTACTTCAATATTGTATTGTTCTTTTCTTGCCCCTTTCAGTGTTGTTTTAGCAACATTGTCAGCGGCATTGAGTTTTTGTTGAACTTTACGCACGATCTTAAACAATTCGGCATCATTGATATTCGCCCCCTTCTTCGCATAGAATGCGACCGTAATGATGGGAATATCAATATCGATATCAAAAGGTTTGATAAGTGGTTGCATGACTCCTTTGGGCATAAGATCCATATTCTGCATGACTTTATCATAGAGTTTAAGATTGGAATCTTCTCTATTCTCACCAATGTAATACATGACATTCACGATACCTACATTATCCATTGCCATACCATAAATATGCTCGATCCCTTTAACTTCACGAAGTTTTCTTTCCAACGGATTGACAATAATATTTTCTATTTCACGTGGGGTAGCGCCCGGCATAGGCACAATGATCGCACCACCGGAAATAGCAATTTGCGGATCTTCTTCTCTCGGCATAATATTGAGTGCCAGGTAACCCATAATAAGCAAAAAAGCACCTAAAACCGGCGTAAGCGGATTACGTAAAAAACCTTTTGCCAGTTTACCTGCTACATCCGTAACCTGGTATTCTTTTTTTTCAGACATCATTGACTACTTGATAATAATTTTGGCATACATACCAGGATAAACCGAACGACCTTTATGGTCGAATTCTATTTTGATCTTGAATTTATGTGTCATGGGATTTGAATTTGGTATAATCGAAGAGATCGTACCCGTAGTTGAAAGTCCCATAGAAGGAATACTTACACTGACCTTTTCACCTAAACTAATATTTTTAAGCTCTGTTTCCGAAATTTCAGCAACGATCTTTAAATTACTGAGGTCTGTAAGAACAACTGCCGGCATACCAGGAATGGCCATTTCGCCTTCATTGATTTTTTTGGCAACGATCACACCATCATTCGGAGCAGTGATCTTCAGATAATTATACTGATTCTCTACTTCTGCTTTTTTTGCTAAAGCCTGATTAACCTGTTCTTGTGATATTTTTACCATATCTTTAAGATTTTTCTCGGCTAATTCAAGTGTTTCAAGCTCATATTTGGAGACCATTTTCTTCTTGTATAGCCTTTTGTGTCTTGCCAGATTGATCGCGACATTGTTATATTGATTCCTGTTCATTTGCAGTGCCAGTCTTGCCTGTGAAACGGCAAGATCCACCTGTCTCTCTGCCGCTTCAATATCTTTGGAATCTATCTCATACAGCAGTTGGCCTTTTTTAACAATGTCTCCTTCTGAAACTGCCATCTTTTTGACATACCCCATATATCGGCTTGTCATCATCTTCTGGTTATCCGAAATAACTGAACCACTCAAATCAATTTCGACTGCATTCACTACAGTTGTTACTGTGAGCAGTAACAGTGCTAGTATTTTTTTCATACTTTACCTCCTCTATTCAAGATACTGTCTAATTCAAAGATCTTGGTATTACGTTTATTTTTTGCTGTCAGAAGTTTTAACATCACTTCCAGCTCTCTAGACTGTTTGATTAATACATCAGAGATAGACACCATCCCTTCTTTGTAACGTTCACTGTAGTTTGCATAGACTCTTTTTGCAAAACGTAACTGTTTTTTATAAGAGCGAATATCTGCATCTTCACTAAGTATTTGTGTTCTGAGCTTTTTTACCTGTAGTTCGATCCCTTTCTTTGCCAAACGTACCTGGTCTTCTGTCATCAAACGTTTCACTTTTGCTTTTTCCAGGTTTGCTTTATCTGCACCACCCTTGAAAAGATTCCATTTTGCCTGTACACCTACCGTATAAAAGTCTTTATCAAAAAAATCATTAAAAAGTACATTATCGGCAGAACCATATTCTCCGAAAGCACCGATCTCAGGTCTGAAATTACCTGTTTCCGCTTCTACAGCCATTTTTGAAATCTCCAAGCCGAGTTTGGCTTTTTGTATATCAATATTATTTGACAAAAGTGCCTGCAGATCAATACGTGGCATTTTTGCCATAGTACTTACCTGGCGAATAGTATCTACGTTTTGATTCAGTAAAAAAGAGAGAAACTGGTAGGCAAGATCTTTATTGAGTTTTGCCTGATTATACATACTTTCAGCTTCTGCTTTACGGGCCTGCACTTCTAGCAGATCTGTATCTTTGGCATACCCTTCGGTTTCCATACTTGCAATAATACTTTCAAGTTTTGTAATATTTTTCATGATCTTTGAAAGATTGTAAATATAGTTGTCTATCAAAGAGATATCGTAAAAAGCTTTTTTGACCTCATAGATCTTTGCGTTAAGCAATTTTTTGGTGTCAAACTGGCTCATACGGTGTAAAGATTCGCTAATATGCTGATACTCAGTCAATTTACCACCCGTATAGAGAGGTAACATATAAGATATCTTTGTTAGAAAATGGTTTCTTGCATCTGGATAATTCAGATCTTCAGGTTGAAGATCTAAAATATTCGGATTAGTAGGGTCAAACTGTGAAAATCCAAAGTCTCCAAAGGTCGCTTCCCTGCTCTGCAGTTTAAATCCAAAAACATTCCCTGCATCATTCGAACGCATCCCCGATACGGTTAGATCCAGTTTACCGTAATTCAATGCTTCTGTTGCTTCTACTTCATACACCTTCATTTGCTCATTGAAACGAGAGATCTTGAGTTCCAGATTATCTTTTTTCAAGATCCCAATAGCCTGACTCAAACTCAAGTTCTTCACCCCGGCAAACAATGGTAAAGAAATTACCAATAAAAAAATATATCTTTTTATAAACATAACAGTCAAACTCCTTGTAAAATTTTATTATAGCGTAAGATTGGATAATACGCTATTATCCTTATTCAAAAATAGTTATCATTATAATAAATATAATCTGAAGTAATGTTTAAAAGGTCTTGTTTTATCGTTATTTTTTTGAAAGGAAAAAGGAGAAATATTAAAAGAGAAGAAAACCTTCTCTTTCAAGCTTAAAGCGTTGCATAGGAAACGCTGATACATGCTTCAAGTGACGCAAGTTCTTCAATGACTTTTTTAGATATCTGACCATCGACACGGACGACGGCAAGTGCCTGTCCCTTTTTGTCTCTTCCCAGACGGAAATCTGAAATGTTCAAACTGTTACTTGCCAAAATATGCCCTACATCACCAATCACTCCCGGAGTGTCTGTATTTCTAAAGAATATCATGGTGCCTTTAGGTTCAACATCAAGGATATACTCATCAATCTCAATAATACGCTGTACCGTATCGTCAAAGACTGTACCTGCAATAGTGATGGTACTGTCAACCGTTGTCAACTTGATCTTTATTTTATTAGTGAACCCGCTGGTATTTGGTTCTACCTCTTTTATCAATTCAATACCACGCTCTTCAGCAACAAATTCTGCATTCACATAATTGACCTGATCAGCCAGTGATTCTGTCAATACACCAACGGTAGCAAAAGTCATCATGGAATCGATATAATCAGCTACCGGACCCTTTGCTGTTACTTTAATGGATTTTACTGCTGATTTTGTAACTTGTGAAGAGAGGTGTCCCATTTTCTGAATAAACTCAAGATACGGCTTAACAAAATCAGGCAATTCATTTTCTTTGATCGGCAAATTCAATGCATTAGGGTAAGAGATACCTTTTGCCGCAGCAATAGCATTTTCAGCAGCCTGAATGGCAATATTACGCTGAGACTCTTTGGTATTCGCACCTAGGTGAGGTGTCACAGTTACATTATCGAGATCCAATAAAGGATGGTCCGTAGCAGGTTCTTTGTTAAATACATCGATCCCTGCCATAGCGATCTTTCCAGATGTCAACCCGGCAAACAGTGCCTCTTCATTATAAAGACCACCTCTTGCACAGTTGATAAGAATAACCCCGTCTTTCATCTTTGAAATCTCATTAGAGTCGATCATACCGATCGTCTCTTCTGTTTTTGGTGTATGTATGGTAATGATATCACAGTCCAGGATATCGTCAAAATTTTTAGTATATCCGATGTCAAGATCTGTTGCTTTACTTGGATCGATATACGGATCATATGCAAGAACATCCATTTCAAAAGCTTTCGCTCTTTTTCCCACACGGGAACCGATATTTCCAAAACCGATCACACCCAGTTTTTTGTCTTTCAACTCAGTTCCATACCAATCTTGCCTTCTCCAGACACGATCAAGTTTCAGGTTGTTGTGTGCATACGGGAATTTCCTTACACAGGAAAGCATATGTGCCATAGTCAATTCAACGGCTGCAATGGTATTCGCAGTAGGTACATTCATCACGACAATTCCCTGTTTACTTGAACCGGGAATATCTACATTGTCCACACCGACACCGGCACGAACGATCGCAGTGATCTTCTGCGCAGCATCCAAAAATGGCTGATCTACATCTGTAGAAGAACGTGTGATCGCCACATCGGCAAGAGGAATGATCTCTGCAACGAGTTTATCTTTTGGCTCATCTGCAGCATTAATGAGTTCTATTTCATTGTCATTGGCAAGGATGTCCAAACCGCTTTGATGTATATGGTCACAAACAACAATTGTTTTTTTTGACATATCATAACCTTTGTAATTTTATAAGTTTTAAGTAGGAAAGTTATACGATGAGTCGTATGGCTCCGACTACCTGTAGTAAAAGATAAAAAGAGGAAGAATTAAATTCCAGCCTCTTTTTATTTAGAATTATTTTTTAAATTTATCACCAAATGCATCACCAAGTGTCATGCTGTCATCTTGATCAAGATTGAGTTGCTCCATAGCTTCTCTCTCTTCCTGGCGTTCAAGTCTTTTGACTGAAACTCTGATTCTGTCAGTATTCGCATCAATGAATGAGATCACACCTTTGATCTCCTGACCTTTTTCGATCTCGTCAAATTTAAGCGGGTGAAGATCTTCTGTTCTGATCAATGCATCAACATTGTCTTCAAGTGCAATGAATACACCGAAGTCTTTTTTATCTTTCACTGTACCAGTTACAATTGCACCATTTTTATGTGTTTCTGCAAATGCTTTGATCGGAGAATCTTCCAATGCTTTTTTACTCAATGAAATTTTCCCTGCATCTTTGTCTATCTTGATGATCTTCACTTCTACTTCATCACCTGTTTTAAGCTCAGATTTTGCATTTTTACTCTTATCCCAAGAGATCTCCTGGTTATGAAGAAGGCCTTCTACCGCACCTACTTTTACAAAAGCACCAAAATCAGTAATCGATGTTACTGTACCAGTTACAACATCACCAACTCTGTACTGGGAAGTAAATGCATCCATTGGTTTTGGAAGAAGATTCTTAAGACTTACTCTAAGTCTTCTTCCTTCTTTATCAATTTCGATCACTTCTACATTGATCTCAGAGTTATTCTCCAGGTAATCTTTAGGGTGTTTAACATTTTTGTCCCAAGAGATTTCAGATACGTGAAGGAAGGCTTCAAGATCTTCACCAAGATCAACAAATACACCGTATGGTTCAATGTTTGAAACAGTAGCCGTTACGGTGTCCCCTACGCCAATGATCGCATCAATGTCTGCCCAAGGATCAGGGTTCGCATCTTTAATAGAAAGAGAAAGGTGTCTTTTCTTCTTATCGTAATCCAAAGCAATAACGTTAACTTCATCACCTTCCTGGAAGTATTTGGAAGGATTGACCGGACCTTTGTGAGAGATCTGTGAGTAGTGGACTAAACCGTCCATACCGCCAACATCTACGAACATACCGTAAGATGTGATTTTCTTGATCGTTCCAATAACAGGCTCTTTACTTTCGAGTAAAGCACCAACGATCTCGTCAGTTTTTGCTTTATCACGTTCGATCAGTTCTTTTCTTGAAACAACAACTGAACCTTTGTCTTTATCAACTTTAACGATAACTGCTTTTACTTTTTTACCGATCGGGTCAATTTTAGAAGAAAGATATGAAAGTGTACGAGGCATAAAGAATTCTAAGCCATCAACTTCTACAACGTATCCACCTTTGTTTTTCTTAGTGACTACACCTTCGATAATGTACTCTTGCTCTTCATCATATTCAGCAATAAATTCATTCAAAGCTACTCTTGCAAGTGCTGCTTTATAAGAGATACGTCCTCTGCCTAGAGTGACAACATCAATTGTATCATTTACTGCAAAAGCAACATTACCTTCTTCATCTGTAATTTCAGTAAGATCAAGGTTAGCATCTCTACCACCACCGATATCAACTACTACCAAATTGTCTTTTTCATCAATTTTAACAATTGTACCTGTAACCAAATCACTTCTTGACTCTGATTTTTTAAACGATTCCTCAAGCATCGCCTCAAAATCTACTTCTTCTATTTCGATATCTTCGAACTTCATACCTATCCTTATGTGTACACAAATTTTGCGTAATTATACCGAAATTTTTTATTAGGATGCTTATGATAAAATTTTATATTAAGAGAAAATATGTAGAGTCAAGGCATGCCTTGCCCCTAGGGGGAATATTAATAATTGGAAATACTCTCCAGGACTTCAAAATATGTCGGAAATGTCTTTGCCGTGCACTCCGGCTCATTAATGGTCACAGAAACAGGGTCCAATGCCAGAAGAGAAAAACACATTGCTATTCTATGATCATCATAGGTATCAATGGCTGCATGTTTTAACGTTTCAGGAGGAGTGATCGTAAGATAATCTTCCCCCTCATCCACCTCAGCCCCTACTTTACGTAGTTCTGTCGCCATAGCAAAAAGTCTGTCCGTCTCTTTCACACGCCAATTGTAAATATTGCGTAAAGTGGTGGTTCCTTCAGCAAAAAGTGCTGTGGTCGCAATGGTCATCGCAGCATCAGGGATATGGTTAAAGTCCATATCAACAGCATGAAGTTCCCCTTTGGTAACAGAAACATAGTCATCTCCCCATTCGACCTTGGCACCCATCTTTTCAAGGACATCCGCAAAAGCGACATCACCCTGAACAGAGTTTTTACCGATACCTGTCACTTTGACCGTCCCGCCTTTAATGGCTGCTGCCGCTAAAAAGTAAGAAGCTGAAGAGGCATCCCCTTCAACCATAAAGGAATCTATTGCTTTATAGGTCTGTCTTCCTTTGATCTTGAAGGTTTTATAGTTATCGTTCTCAACTTCTACACCAAAAGCTTTCATCAAATGCAAAGTAATATCAATATAGGGTTTAGAAACAAGCTCACCTAGTATAGTGATCTTCATATCATCTTGTGCCATTGGTGCTGCCATAAGCAGAGCTGTCAAAAATTGACTGGAGATCGTACCGTCAATACTTACTTCCCCACCTTTCAAAGCATTGGCTTCTATTTGAAGTGGCGGATACCCTTCATTTTCAAGATAATTTATATTCGCACCAGCCTGGCGCAA
>Ga0256834_1000530_pt1 | contig 27369 bp, 24 predicted proteins | sample 4281140metaG_FD_190536 | JGI IMG/M metagenome (GOLD analysis project Ga0256834, IMG submission 190536) | Hydrothermal vent microbial communities from East Pacific Rise, Pacific Ocean - 4281-140 | ecosystem: Environmental > Aquatic > Marine > Hydrothermal vents | place: Pacific Ocean: East...
TGATTTTTATAAAAATAATCATAAAATTTAATAATTTTTTCTAAATCTAGATTTTCAAAAATTTTTAAAAATATTTCAAAATCTGAAAAATATATACTTAATTTATAATATATTTCTTCAAAATTTTCTGCTAATTCAAAACTATTTCAATTTATTAAAATTAGATTCTCTTTATAATTAGTTTTTAAATATTTATATAATAATTCTATATTTGATATAAAATTTCAATTTTTAACAAGTTGATATTTTTTTGTTAATAGTAAAAAATTTAGTACTTGATTTATATTAAGATCTTTTTCATTTGTTTCTTCTTCTAATATATTTTCAAATTTTTGTTTTTGCTCATCTGTTAAACTTTCTAGTGTTTTTACTATATTTGTAGAGGTTGTAATTCATATATTTTTTAATTTTTCTAAAAAACTAGATTGGTTAATTTTATTTTTTTCTCAATCTTTTGGGAAAGAAAAATGAAAATTTACAAAATCTATATTTGTTAAAATATTTTTATTATCTACTAAAATATCTTCTATTTTTACATAATTTTCTTGAGAGTTTTTATAATACTTATTATATTCTTCTTCTAATTTATAAAGATTTGAAATTTTAAATTCTAAATTAAATTTTTTAAATAAATTTTCTAAATCATCTAAGTTAATTTTATTTGTTAAAAAATATTTTTCTAAACTATTTTCTAAAACTTTGTAAGAATTTATTTCTCTATCAAAAAAAGAATTTATTTTATCAATTTTTAAATATTCAGAAATATTTTTAAAATTTATTTTTATAGATTCTAATAATTCTTCATTTAAATCACTATATTTTATATCAAACTTAAAATTATTTATTTTTTTTATTTTTTTTATAAAAATAGTTAAAAAAGATTCCTCTATATAAAAATCTTCTAAATAATTTTCTAATAAATCTATTTTTTCTTCTATTTCTTTAAAAGAATTTATTTCATTTTGGAACAAACTAAAAAATTCTGCAAAATTATGTTGAAATAATATTTCTAATTTTTTTCAAATTTTATTTTTTATTTTCTTTTCTTTACTATCTTCTAAAATAAAATGATTATTTTTTAATAAAAAAATATATTTTAAAATAATTTTTTCATCTTGTTTTAAAATTAAATCTATAAAATCTTCATTTATAAATATTTCTTTAAAAAATTTTGGATTTTTTGTATTTAATAATAATTCAAGTCAGTTTTCTAAATTTAAAATTTCATCTAAAATATTATTTTTATTAAAAAAATCAGAAATATTAAAATCATCATCAAAAGAATCTGATTGTATAAATGATATATTATCAGTTAATAATCTTTTTACATTAACTTTTTCAAAAGTTTCAGGATTAAATTTTTGAATTAAACTATAATAATTATCTTTTGAATTATCTTTTTTTATAGAGTCTCATCTATTATCTTTTAATTGGTAAAAATCAATATTTTTTAGAAGTTTATTTGCAAACTGTTTTTTTAAATTTTCATCAATATTAAAATTATAAATTGCATATAAAATAGATGTTTGATGAGTTTTTTGAACTATTTTTCTAAAAGAATTTTGTTCTAAAGAAAAAAGTTTTTCAAAATAATAATCTTCTTTTTCTTTTATTAAATATGAAACTAATTCATTAAATTTAGTTTTTTTATTTCAGTTATATCTTGTATATTTTGATCTATAAAGTTTTCAGTCATAATTAGTAATTTTTCTGTAAATATCTTCATCAAAAACTAAATCTATTAGTTTTTGGGCTCAATACTTTTCTATAACTTTTTCAAGATTTTCTTCTCAATCAATGTAACTACTTAAAAAATCAATATCTTTTTTTGATATTAATTTTTTATCTATTATTGAATCAACTTGATTTTGATATTCATTAACTAAATCAAAATTTTTTGGTTTTTCTGTTGTCCAAGTAATTTTTGAAAAGTTTATATTTTTATTCATTTTTTAAAATTTATTTCTAAGAAAATTTATCTAATTCTTTTTGGAATTTTTTAAATAATTTAAAATTTTATTTAACTAAAAATTATTCAGAATAATATTTAATATTAACATTTATTTTTTTCTTTTTTGTAAATTTTAAAAAATGTTTTTTCAATTCATTTTCAAAATTTAAATCTGTAAAATTAAATCAATTTTTTGTTGGAATTATTTTAAAATTTGTTATATGTTTATCATCAAAATAAGCTTGAGTTCAAAATTCAGGTTCTCTATCTACAAAATCTGAATAATATATTTTTATTGTTTCATTGTTTAATATATTAATATTTTTTAATTTTTTTTCATTTGAATATCATATTCTTAAAGACATATTTTCATTTTGAGAAGCATATATAAAATTAAATGGTTTAGCATTTTTTAAAAATCAATTTTTAAAAATAATTCATTTTAAATAAAAATATAATTGATTATAATCTTTATTAAGCTCAATATTTTTAATAAAAATATTATCATATCAATTAATAAATTTATCATCTTTTAGTAAATCAGATAAAATTTTATTTAAAATGTAAAAGTAACTTTTATATCAAATATTTGAACTTGGAAAAGAATAACTATTTGTTCAGTCTAAAATAATACTATCTCATAAAAACAATTTTTTAATATCTTCTTTTGAAAACAAATCTTTTTTAATATATGATAAACGTCTTTGACATTCAGTTGATCAAATTCTTGTTTCTTTAAAATTAATTTTTTCATCTTTTTCTAATTTTCCTTTAAATGCTCAAGTTATAACTTTTCAATAGCTTAAATTTGAAAATACATTTACAAAATTATTTTGTTCTTTTATCTTTTCTATAAAATCATATGCAATATATGATTCATATCATGCTTGTTTATATTCTTTTTCATTATCTAATTTTTCATCATAATTTCATCAAATTAATTCTTTATATTCATTATATCACTTTCAAACTTGTGAATTTTTATTTGAAGATGTATCTATTACATACCTAAATTTTATATATTCTAAATCTATATGTAAATCATTATCTATATCAAATTCTCATTTTTGTTTATAATTTTCTCTCATTTTCAGCAATTTTTTTATTTTTCATCATTCTTCCATATAATTTATAATATTTTTTGTTGGATATATTTTATTTTTTAACAATAAAATTAATATTTTTATATCTATTTTTGTTTTTAATAAAGCTAAATCTTTAATAAAATACTTAACTGAAATTCAATGTTCTTCTATATATCAAATTAGTAAATTAATATTTTTTTCATTAATTCAATCTATTTTTTGGCATATTTTTAAAAAAATATCTATTTCTGTTCCTAGAGAAATCAAAAAAGAATAATACTTAATATTTATATCTAATCATAATTTTTTTGAAAAATAATCCATTTTATTATTCTTCATTCATTCACTCATTCATTCAAGTTTATATAAACCTAAAATAGTTCAATTTTCTTTTAAAATCCTTATTTTTTCTTTTTCCAAAAATCTTTTTCTTTCAGGTTTTTCTTCAAACCAAGCTTTTGTCCAAGGTTTAATTCATTCAAATTCTAGTCATTCATCTTGTTCAAATTCTATAGCTACTTCATCATCTTCCATAAAATCTACAAAATTATTATAATTTACTGGAAAATTATCTCCTATATTATATCAATAGTAAAGTTGATTTTCAAAATCTTTATTAAATTCTACAAAATATCAATAATAAAATCACTTAGAATGTGAAAAAATTTCTTTTTGATGTTCTTTTATTAAATGATAATCTAAATTATAAGAAAAAAATTCTTCTAAATCCTTTAAATCAAAATTTTTTTCATTTATTAATTTATTTGAAATACTTATATTTGCAAAAATCTTTTGTAAAAATCATCATTCTTTGAAATCTTCTATTTTCCATTCTCTTAAAAAAGTTAATATACTATCATTTTCAAAATCATTAGCTTTTAACTTTATTCAAGTTATACTTTCAAAATCTTTTGAACTATCTTCTAAATTAAAAAAAATAATTTTTTCATAATTATCAGTTTCAATTATATTATCTAAAAAACTACTAAATATATTTTCTATTTCTTCTTTTTTTTCTCCTGTTTCCAAAATATTATCAACTAAATATCTTATTTTAAATTTTTTTACTTCTAAAAAATCATGTTCCATATTTTTTAAATATTTTTGAATATTTATTTTATTAAATTCCATAACTTTTATTATTTTTTAAAATATTTTTTTACTCTGGTTTATATTCATTTCAAAACAAACTTTTATAAAATTCTTTACTTCCTTTAGGTGACATATCAATATAATTTGTTCAATCAGAAAGAGTATGTTTTAAAAAGTTTTCTTTGTTCTTTTTGGCTAAATGATTTATTCAAGAAATACTATTATGATATTTATAAACTCAATTTTCATAATATACTTGCAGTCAAACTTCTCTTATCTTATAAATTTCTCAAAACATTTTTATAAAAATTTTTAAAGAAAATTCCTTATCATTAACAAGAATCTTTGTGTTAGGATTACTTTCTAAAACATTATCTATTTCTTCTAATGTTAAATACTTTTTTTCATTTTTTTCTATAATTTTTATAATTTTTTCTGAAAAATTGTTTTGTGTATTTTCTATATTTATATTTTTTCAACTTTCTTGTGAAAAAATATAAAAAGATAAACTTCAAATTAAAACACTTAATCATATAAATTTTTTAAAATCTTTATTTTTTTCTACTTGTTTTTCTTTATTTTTAGATATATTAGATATATTAAAAGCTTGTCTCATTTTTTTGTTTTTTATAAAATATTTTTTTTATTATATCATAATTTTAATAAAAAGCAAAAAAAATTATTTTTTCAAAACTTCCCATAGAAAAACAAAAACTGCTCTATAAATTCTTTTTAATCTTTTTATTTTTTGAGGTCAAGTAAAAATTCTATAAAACCATTCAAGTCAAATAATTCTCCAGAATTTTGGAGCTCTTTTTTGAAAACCTATAAAATAATCAAAACTACTTCAAATTCCTAATCAAAGTTTTATATTTTCACATTTTTCTAAAATTTCTATAACCGATTTTTCTTGTTTTTTCATTCATAAAGTTGAAAAAAGAATTTTACTTTCAGATTTTCAAATTTTTTCTATAATTTCATCTTTTTTTTCTGGAGAATAAACAAAAAAATCAAAATCTAGATTTTGAAATTTTTCTAGCATTTTTTTCCTAAAATTTTTTTGAGATTCAACTTTTGCTAAATCAAGAGGATAATAAGGGTCAATAATTGTAATTTTTATATTATTTTTTTCTGAATAATTAACTAAATCTGAAGTTAAATCACTTCAACAAATTCTCTCTCAAAATTTTTTATATAAATATTTTCTTCTAAAAAATAAATTAAAAAAATAATAGGGAAGAAGTAATATTTCAAGAAAAATATTTTTTTTATTTTCCAAAATTTGAAATCAAATATATATTCCTATTCAATCAATAGTCAAAAAATCAGCTTTTTCTAAAAAATTTTTAAATTGTTCATCTGTTTTAGAAATAAGTAAAATTTCAGGATTTGGTGTAAAAACTATATTTTGCTTATCAAACTTTGTAATTTCTTTTAATAAATTTTCTTTTTTTATGTTAGATAAGTTTATATTAAAAATTTTCATTGTATTAAAGTTTGGAAAAATAAATTTTTTATTTATAATAGCTTTATAAAAATTATTAATATAATAAGCAAAAATATTAAAATGCAAGAAAAAATAAAAAAATTAGAAAACACCTTAGTACCCCTTGAAGGTAAAAGAGTTGCTATTGTTTGTGATTGGATAAAAGATTGGTGAGGAGCTGAACTTGTTCTTTCTCATTTGCTTGAAATTTTTCCAAAAGCTGATATTTTTTCAAGTGTTTTTTTCCAAAAAAATAATCCAGTTTTTAAATGAAGGAAAATTACAACAAGTTTTATTCAGAAAATTCCTATTTTGAATAAATCTCACAAATTAGCTCTGACACTTAGACCTTTAGCTTTTGAAAGTTTTGATTTAAGTGAATATGATATAGTTATTTCAAGTACAAGTGCTGAAAGTAAATGAGTTATTACAAAGCCAGAAACTCTTTTTATTTGTTATTGTCACACTCCTACTAGATATTTTTGGTCACATTTTCATGAATATTTATGAATGATGGAGTTTTGAATTTTGAATTTTTTATGAAAAACTTTAGCTCCAAAAATAATTCATAATCTTAGAAGTTGGGATTTTGTTGCAAGCCAGAGACCAGATTTTTTTATAGCAAATTCTATAAATACAAAAAATAGAATAAAAAAATATTATAAAAGAGAAGCTAACGTGATTTATCCTTGAATTGAAGTAGAAAATTTTAAATTAAATACAAAAAAAGAAAATTTTTATTTGTATGTTTGAAGATGTATTCCTTATAAAAAATTTGATTTAATAGTTGATAGTTTTAATAAAAACTGAAAAAAAGTAATTTTAGTAACAAATACTGATAACAAACTTTATAGAGAATTAAAGTGAAAATCAAAAGAAAATATTATTTGGAAATTAAATATTTCTAGAAAAAAAACAAGAGATTTATTTACTAATGCAAAAGCTTTTTTATTTCCACCTGAAGAAGATTTTTGACTTGTTCCTATTGAGGCACAAGCTTGATGAACTCCAGTTATAGCTTATAGTTCAGGTTGAGCTTTGGAAACTGTTATTGAATGAAAAACTGGAATATTTTTTGAAGAACAAACTGTTGAAAGTTTTAATCAAGCAATAGAAAAATTTGAAAAATTAAAATTTGATAGTGTAGAAATTAGAGAGCAAGCAGAAAAATTTGATAAAAAAAATTTTCAGAAAAAAATTTTAAGTTTTATTGAGGAAAAGCTTTTAAAATAAAAAAACTCAAAAAAAAGTTTGCATTAAAAGATTTTTTAGATATATTGCCACTACAATTATTTTATACAGACATATGTTTGTTATAAATTTTCTTATAGAAATGGCTAAAAAAAAGCAAAATAGGAAGGTAGATAGCCAAAGAAACAAAGAGGTCAGAACTCCTATAATATCTTCGGATAAAATAGAAGCTGAATGAACTATTGTTAGGGCTCTACCTAATCTGGTATTTGATATTCAATTACCAGAAGACTTTTGATGAGTAATCATTAAAGGTTATTTAAGTTGAAAAATGAGAATTCATTTTATCAAGCTTATAGAGTGAGATAAGGTAATCGTTGAGTTAAGTCAATATGATTTAACTAAATGAAGAATTGTTTTTAGAAAACAATAATTTATTTTTTTATTTTTAAGAGATGAAGGTAAGACCATCAGTCAAAAAAATATGTGACCAATGCCAAATCATAAAAAGAAAAGGTATTATTAGGTGTATATGTTCGAATCCGAAACATAAACAAAGACAAGGTTAATTATTATGATAATTAATTATTTTATATTTTTTATTTAAATTAAGTATGGCAAGAATTGCTTGAGTTAATTTACCAAAATGAAAACATGTTATAATTGCTTTAACATATATTTATGGAATAGGTAAAACTAGCTCTATAGAAATTTTGAACAAAGTAGCCATTAAGTCTACTAGAAAGATTGAAACTCTATCTGATGATGAATTAGATATAATAAGAGCTGAAATCAAAGAATATTTAGTTGAATGAGATCTAAGAAGATTGATTTCTTGAAATATTAAAAGACTTATGGAAATAAGATGTTATAGAGGTGAAAGACATAAAAAGAGACTTCCTGTAAGAGGTCAAAATACAAAAACAAATGCTAAAACTAGAAAGTGAAAAGCTAAAGCTATAGCAGGGAAAAAGAAATAATTTATTAATTTTTAATTTAATTTATGGCTAAAACTGTAAAGAAATCTAAAAAAACTAGGAAAATTGTACAAAAATGACAAGCTCATATACAAGCTTCATTTAATAATACAATTGTAACTATTACAGATGAAAAAGGTAATACTTTGACATGGTGTAGTGGTTGAGCAGCTGGTTTTAAAGGTGCTAGAGAATCTACTCCTTATGCAGCTCAAATGATAGCTGAAGATGCTGGTGCTAGAGTAATTGTTCTACACAGTATGGAAAGTGTTGATGTTTACATTAAATGAATTGGTGTTTGAAGAGAACAAGCAGTTAGAGGTTTAATCTCAGCTGGTTTAAACTTAGATACAATTTTTGATGTTACTCCAATTCCACATAATGGATGTAAAAAGAAAAAAACAAGAAGACTATAGGTCTTTATTAATTGAAAAAAAATCAATTATTAAATTTTATTACTACTTATAATTTTATATAACTTATGCGTTATACTTGACCAAAGAAAAAATTATGTAGGAGAGAGTGAGTGAATCTTTTTGGGGTTGAAAAATATGACCTTAATAAATGAAAAAGAGCTCCTCTTCCTAAATGAAGAAAAACAAGCGAATTCTGATTGCAATTAAGAAAAAAACAAATGGCAAAAAGAATGTTTGGATTATCTGAAAAACAATTTGCTTCTTATTTTAAAAAGGCTCAAAAGTCTCATGCTAATTGAACTACTTGAGAAAAAATGCTTAGATTTTTAGAGCAAAGATTAGATAATTTGGTTTATAGATCAGGATTTGCAAGAACTAGAATACAATCTAGACAATTTGTAAATCATGCTCATTTTACTTTAAATGGAATAAAAGTTGATATACCATCTATTTCTGTTAAACCAGGAGATGTTATAGAAGTTAGACCTAGATTAAAGGAAAGCCAATTATACAAAACTTTAGCTTGAGAATTAGAAGAATATTCTAAAGCTAATAAATGAAAAATTTCTACAGTTAAATGGATAGATATTGATTCTAAAAATTTAAAAATTGTAGTTAAAGATATTCCTTCTAAAGATGATTTTGAATCTATAATTGATGTACAAAAGATAGTAGAATTTTATTCTAAATAGTTTTAATTCTTAATTAAAAAAAAAGATGCATATAATTCATAAAACTATGGGGATACCTAATATAACTCAAGAAGAAGTTTCACCAAATATAAGCAACTTTAGTGTTGGATTATTACCAAGGTGATATTGAGTTACTTTAGGAAATTCTTTAAGAAGAGTATTATTATCTTCATTGCCTTGAGCAAAAGTTACGTGAATAAAAATAAGATGAGTAAACCATGAATATTCAACTATTCCTTGAATAAAAGATACAGTAATTGATATTATGTTAAATCTTAAAAAATTAGTTGTAAATAAAAATGAAACTTGAATAGAATGGGTAAAATTAACAAAGAAAAAAGCTTGAGTTGTAACAGCTTGAGATATAAATGTTCCTTCTTGAGTAGAAATAGTTAATAAGGATCTTTATATAACTGAAATTGATAAAGATGGTTTAGAAATTGATATGGAAATAAGAATTGAAAAAAATGTTTGATATGTTAGTATTGAAGAATTAAAAGAAATAGAAGATGATGTAGAAGTTTTACTTATTGATGCAAGTTTTTCACCTGTATTAAATGTAAAATATGAAATTAAAAATTGAAGATATTGAGATATAACAAATTTAGATGAACTTCATATGACTGTTCATACAAACTGAATTATTTCTCCTACTAGTGCTATGAAATTTTCAGCTGATATGTTGACTTCTTATTTTAAATTATTTAATACAGAAGAATTACAAGTTGAATGAGAATTTATTAGTAATATCTGAGATTTAGTTGCTAGAGAAAAAGAAGAAATAAGAGGAGAATTAGAAAAAGAAAGTTACACTCCTATTGAAATTATGGGACTTTCACCAAGAACTCTTAATGCTTTAATTAATTGAAATATTTTATCGATAGAACAATTAACTAAATGTACTGAAACTAAATTAACTTGAATTAAAGGTTTTGGTAAAAAAGCTATGACTGAAATAAGAGAATCATTGGCTTGAAGAGGTTTATCTCTACTTTGAGATGAATTATAGAAATAATTTATTTGTTATAAATATTTTACAATGAGACATAGAGTTAGAAAACATTTAAAATTTAATTGAAAAAGTTTTCAACATAGAAAAGCTATGCAAAGGAATTTACTTACGAGTTTTCTTTTACATAAGTCTATAAAAACTACAGAAAAAAAAGCAAAATCTATAATTCCTTTTATAGATAGACTTATAAATGTAGTTAATACAAAAGATGAAATGAATGCAATAAGAGAAGTAAATAGATTTGTATTTACAAAAGATTCTTCTAAAGAATTATTTACAAATATTGCACCAAAATATAAAGGTAAAAAAACTTCTGGTTTTACTAGAATTTTACCGATTAAATACAGAGACTGAGATAATGCTAAATTAGTATTATTAGAATTAGTTTAATTTACAATTTTTTAAGAAAAATTTATGAAAACAATAATGCCAAAACAAGTTTCTGCAACTGATAGAAAATGGTATATTATTGATGCTAGAGGACAAACTTTATGAAAAATAGCTACTAAACTGGCTGTTATTCTAAAAGGAAAAAACAAAGTTTCATATGCTGCACATGTAGATAATTGAGATTATGTAATTGTTCTTAATGCTGATAAAATAGCTGTTACTGGTAAAAAAATGACTGATAAAATGTATCATAGACATACTTGATTCTTGTGAGGATTAAAAAGTATTTCTTTGGAAGATTTATTAGCTAAAAAACCTTTAAAAGTTTTAGAATTTGCTATTTCTGGAATGCTTCCTAAAAATAAATTAAGAAGACATATGATTTCTAGATTAAAATTAGTAATTTGAGAAGAACACAAATTTTCTGCTCAAAAACCTGAAACTATAACTTTATAATAATTAAAATATTTTATGAGTAAATATACATATTCAGTTTGAAGAAGGAAAACATCAACAGCTCAAATAAGGTTATTTGAAGGAGCTGGAAAAAATAAAATAAATGATAAATTAATTTCTGACTATATAAAAAGAAAAGATTTATTTGATGTTTTATTAAATCCTTTAAAATTAACTTGAAATAAAGATAACTTTTATTTTGAAGTTAAAGTATCTGGTTCTGGAGAATCAGCTCAAATTCAAGCTATTGCTTTTTGAATTTCAAAAGCCTTAGTTGAAGTTAATGTTTCTAATAAAGCTATTTTAAGAGAAGCTTGACTTTTAACTAGAGATGCTAGAAAAGTTGAAAGAAAAAAACCTGGTAAGAAAAAAGCCAGAAAATCTCCAACTTGGTCAAAAAGATAATTTTCTTTTTCCAAACCCTTGAGGATTCCCTAATTTTGGAATTCTCTTTTAATAATTTTTTCAAAAAACTATTTAATTTTTTAATTTTAATATTATGAAAAAAACAATAATATTCTTATCATTACTTTTAGCTTTAACTAGTTGTACTAATGATATTAAAAAAGATGAAGAAGCAAAAGGAGAAACTAAAAATGTAGAGAAAACTAAAAAAACAGAAGAAACTAAAACAGGAGAAAAAGTAGAAGATATCAAAACAGATGCTGTAGATATGAATAATTGAAACAAAACTTATATTTGATTTTTATGAACTTTTTGTCCTTATTGTAAAAAAGAAATGCCTATTTTAGATGCATTTTACAGTGAAAATAAATGAAAAATGAATATGTTATTGATTATTACAGATGATAAAAAGTTTAAATGATATACTGTTCCTCAAACAAAACAAAAAGATATAAAAGAAATGACTTATGAAAAAATTACTTGAGAAAAATGTGCTTATGTTCCTTCATATATTATTTATGATGAAAATAAAAAAATTATAGATAAAAAATGTTGAGGTGCTTTAAATAAAGAAGCTCTTGAAAAAATATTATTAAAAAAAGAAGAAAAAGTTAAAGAAGTAAAAAAAGAAGAAGTTGTAAAAGAAGAAATTAAAGAAGAAACTGCAACTTGAACAGTTGAAAAAACTAATTCTTGAACAGTTGAAACTGGTGAAGCTAAAAAAGAAGTTTCAAAAGAAGAAACTAAAACAAATAATTTAGATACTAAAATAGATAAAAATATGGTTACAAAAAAAGGTTCAAAAGTAAAAGTTAATTATATTTGAAAAACTAAAGATGATGGGAAAGAATTTGATAATTCTTATACAAGATGAGCAACTTTAGATTTTGAAGTTCAAGCTGGACAAATGATAAAAGGTTTTGATGATGGTGTTATTTGAATGAAAGCTGGAGAGAAAAAAACTATAGAAATAGCTCCAAAAGATTGATATGGAGAAATTAATCCAGATGCAAAACAAATTGTTCCTAAAGAAAAATTAGCTGATTTTGAAAAAAATTGAATTAAATTAGAAGTTGGAAGTGAATTACCAACAGCTATGTGAAAATTTAAAATAATTGAAGTTGATGATAAAAATGTTACAATTGATACTAATCATGCTCTTGCTTGAAAAACTCTTATTTTTGAAGTAGAAATGGTTGAAGTTAAGTAATAAAAAATGTTAAATAAAAAAAGATTTTAGGGAGTATGCAAAAATCTGTGTAAATAGAAATTTTTGTAAAATAATATATAGTAATTATAAGAACTTTTCTTGTAATTACTATTTTTTTTTATATTTTTTTTAGGTTATGTTAAAGAACAATTTTTTTTCAAAATATATATTAAAATCTACCATCAAAATAAATTTTTAATTGAGAATAGATTTTTCCCCAATGAGAAATTTTTCAAGTCCATTTCTATTGACACGATTTATTATATAGTCCCTAAAAAAAGTAGAGTCTTTTTTAGACTCTACTTGGGGGCAATTCACTCATTGTTATTTTTTAATCAACAATACTTATTTTTTTTGTAGTTATTATTTTATTATTATTTTTAAAGATAACAGTTAATTTTACTGTATACTTTCAAGATTTTCAGTAAGAATGTTCAGGATTTGGCTCTACTGATGTATTTCAATCTCAAAAATCCCAATCCCAAGATTCTACAGAACAAGTTGCCTTGGAAGAAAAAGTTATGTTTTGTCAGGTTTCAACATTTCTGTATGTACTTGCTGAAATATCACTTTTACAAGCTGCTGGTTTTAAAATAATTTTTTCATTTTTTACATATTGAGTTCAACTTTTTGTTGTAATTGTTAGTTTTACATCATAATGTCATTCTTTTACATATCTATGAGTTGTTTTTGCATCAGTTCTATCTAAAGGTGTCCCATCTCAATAATCATAAGCAAATTCTATAATATTTTCAAAATCATCTTTTGTAACTCATTTTACCCAACTGTCTGAAGCATCAAAGGTAACGTCTGATGGTGCATATTGGTCATATTCATTTACTTTGATTATAATATTATAATCTTTTTTCTCAGTATTTATATAAATATTTTCTATTAATTCTTGTGTTTTAGAACTGTCTTTTGTATGTTCAAAAACATATTTTACTTTTAATCTATAATTTTTTTCAACTGGTAGTTCAACATTCACTTTTCTTTCTTTAGTTTGTTCAAAATTTCAATCTCAATCTAAATCAAATTCTATTTTTTGTAAATTATACAATCTATCTTCATTTTGTATATTTCTAGCATCTAGTGTGATTTTTGTAGGAACTCAAAGTTTTCTTATTTGATATGTATTATTTACTTTATCATATTTTACTGATTCTAATTTACTTCATTTTTCATTTAAAATTCTCAAAGAATTTTTTAATTGAGGCTTTTGTTTCAAAGTTATTCTTTTTATAAAAGTTTTTTCTTTTCAAGTTGCATCAACTAAAGTTAATTTTATAATTTTTCCTCAATATTTTTTAAATATATGAGTTATTTTAGAAGAATTTTCTTGATTTTGAAAATCTGCTTTTAATTTTTTTACTTTTCAATCTATATTCCAAATATATTCTTTTATTCATCAATTTCAATCTGCTGTTTTAGGATTTTTTACTATAAAATTATATTTTTTGTCATTATTAATATCTCTTTTATAACTAATTTCTCCTGAAATTACACTTTTACTATTAGCTTCAATTATAAAATATTTATCAATTCAATTTTCATTTTCTATAATATCCATTCAAACAATAGTTTCATCTGTTATAATATTATTTGGTTTAAATAAAAATGATGAAGACATTATAGGTTTTTTAAAAGCATTAGTAAAAATTTCTCCCATTTGTTCTGGAGTTTTTCATTCAAGTCAATCTATTAAATACCAATCAGTTTTTCAAAGTGGTTTCACAGAATTTGAATTAAAACTTGCTTGTATTCAACCTGTAGGAACTTGTTTTTTTGAAATATCTATAACATAAGCAATATCAATTTTTGGTAAATCATATGTTTTTTCAAGATATTCTCCTTGTAAATCTGTTCATTCTAATATTATTTTTCACTCATAAAGTTTCTTTTTAGAATAAGTAAAAATAGCAAAATTATTAGTTCAAATTGGTTTTACCAAATCAGATCATTCATCAAAATCCCAAGTTACTTTATTTAATGTATAAAAATTATCACTATCTTTTTTAGCATCAATAAAATCATCAATTTCATATTTTATTTCAACTGGTCAAATCATATTTGAATTATTTTTTATACTTTTTCCATTAAAGATAATAGTTTCTTTTTTATCAAAAATAGGTTTTTCACTCAAAGAATTTACCTTTTTTAAAGTATTATCATAAGCCAATATTATTCAATAATTATCTCATTTTAAAGCTTGAATTTGCTGAACTAATTTCATCCAAACTCATCAACTTATAAAAACTATTATCATAAGAAATACTGATAATACTGAAAAAGTTATTCTTCTAGCTTTATCTTTTTTTGCTAAAAATGCTTTAAAAATAAAACTAGCTAAAAATATTGATTCAATAAAAATTATTATTATAAAAAGGAAATTAACAAGATTTTTTATAAAATCTCTAAGTCCAAGTGCATCTATTCATAATTTTTTAAAAAAGACTAAATCATTTAAACTATTTGAATTAAAAAGTACAAAAGTTAAAAACATTCAACCAAGTAAAACTACTATAAAAAGGATAATAGCCAAAAATGTAAATGCTTTTGCTAAAGATATTTTTTTATTTTTGTGAACTCAAGCTTTTTTTTGTGTTTCTTTAATTTTTACAAAAGCTTTTTCTCAATAATTTCAAGGTACAATTTTTGTTACAAATTCATATTTTCTATCTTTTATAGAAATTTCTCAATCTCATTTTTGTTCTAAATGAGTAGTATCAGTTTTCAATTTTGCTATAGCTTTACTTTCTGTTACAATTCAAAAATAATCAGGTAATTTTATATATTTTTCTTCTTTTTTTATATTATTATCAAAAAATTTTATTTTAGCATAAGTGTCAGTAGGTTCTATTGTGAAAAAATCATATTCTTTTTCAGCCAAAATTTTTAATAAATCACCTACTTTTGTAATATTTATATCAAAAATAATTTTATTTTTTTCTGATGCTCTCAATTGTTTTTCTTTTTCAATTATTTTTTCAGCTTTTTCTTCTTCAAGCATTTTCTTTTTAATTTCTTCTGGCAAAAGACTTTTATCAGTCAAAGTTGTTTTCATAAGTTCATCAGATATTTCTCTTTTAACTTCAGGTTTTTCTACTTCAACCTTATTTAAAAAAGTTTCTTTATTATCTAAACTTTTTTCTTTTTTTTCTGTTTTTTTTATTTCTTCAATTTTCTTTTCTTCCTTAACTGGAAAGGAATTGATAGGTATTTCTTCTTTTTTTTCAATATTTTTTTCATTAGAAAAACTATCATCTTTTTTTATTTGAGATGATTTAGAATTATTTATAGAACTATTTTTTTTAGGATTTCAGATATCTCAAAAATCCAGATTAAGTTCACTTGGGTCAAATATTTTATCTGACATAATTTTTATAATTAATTTTTAAAATTTTTATTTTTGTTTTTTTATTCCTATCCTGAATCCTTTCCTTTTGGTCAAAAGGAAAGGGGCTACAAATTATTATACTTGATTATGTTCCTCTCCCCTTTTTTTACAAAAGGGGAGAATTCAAGTGGGGAATTAAAATAAATCACTTATATTCATATTATCATTTTTTAATTTATTATTCAAATCAATAATATCTTTATCTTTCAGAGAATTTTCTTCTTTTTTTATTGCAAAATTCTTTTTAATTTTTTCAATCATATTTTTATTAAGCACATTATCTCAAACATATGTAACTTCTGCTTTCATAATGCTATGTTTTTCACATTTTGGACAATAAATATCAACATTTATTGTATTTCCAGCTGTTCACATAATTTCTATATGGGAATCATTAATTATTCCAGTACATTCAGGGCATTTATAAGTTTTAGTTATTGTATCAATCATATTTTTTAATGCTAAATAGTTCATAAATTTTGTTAGTTAATTAAGTATAATTTTCCATATTTGCTTTCATTCTACCACACTATTATATATTTTTCAAATATTTTTCTATTTTTTCTATTGACTTTTTTAGTCATAGTATAAAAATTAACTCTAAAGCTCAAATAGAAAATTGTTTAGAAGATAAAGCAACTCTTGTTGGCCAAAGAATTTGTCCATTTTTCATCTCTGTTTTTTTTATTTCTTCTATAAAAACATCTTTCATTTCTCAAATACTTTCAAAATCTTTATTTTCTCTATTTTTTAGTATTTCTAAACTAATTTCTAAACCTTTTTTAGCTATTTCTAAATCTGGAATTTTCATTTTTGGATTCACAAGTAAATCAATTTTTAACTCACTTTCTTCTTCATATAAAAAATTGGTATTTTCTTTATATTCATCAAATTTTTTTATTTTAGTTTTCATTTCGTGAAATATTTTTTTATTATAAATTTCACCAAATTTTTCTATTTTATTAAAAAACTCTAAATCATATTTTTTTAAATAATCGCTAAATTTTTTATATAATTCTTCTGTATCAGATTTTTTTAAATAATGAGAATTAAAAAAATTCAATTTTTCTATATCAAAAATAGCTCCAGATTTGTGAACTTGTTTTAGTTCAAATTTTTCTATTAATTCTTCAAGGCTAAAAAATTCTTCAGTAGTTTTTGGATTCCAACCTAAAAGAGCAATATAATTCAAAAGTGCTTCAACCAAATAACCTTTTTCTAAATAACTTTCAACTGAAACATCTCAAGTTCTTTTTGATAATTTTTTTCTATCAGTTCCTAAAAGTAAAGGAATATGGGCAAAAATTGGAGGAGTCCAGCCAAAAGCTTCATAAAGTAAAACATGTTTTGGAGTAGAAGGAGTCCATTCATCTCATCTAATTATATGAGTAATTTCCATTAAATGGTCATCAACAACAGCAGCTAAATGATAAGTAGGGAATCAGTCAGTTTTCAATAAAACTTGGTCATCAATATCTTTTGTCATAACTTTTATTTTTCATTTCACCAAATCTTCAAAAATAACTTCCTTATTTTTTGGAACTTTTAATCTAACAGTATAATCAATTTTATTCTTCAAATTTTCTTCTATTTCCTCAGAACTTAAAAATCTACAATTTCCATCATATTTTGTAGGAATTCAAAGTTCTGTTTGTTCTTCTCTAAGTTTTTCTAATCTTTCATGACTACAAAAGCAATAATAAGCTTTATCTTTTTTTAAAAGTTCTTCTATATATTTTTTATAAATATCTAATCTTTCAGACTGAAAATAAGGTCAAAATTTTCAAGGATTATTTGGTCATTCATCAGGATTTAAACCAACTTTTTTCAAAATTTCAATTAAGTTTTCTACACTTCATTCAACAAATCTACTTCTATCTGTATCTTCTATTCTAAGCATAAATTTTCCTGACTCTTTTTTTGCAACCAAATAATTATACAAAACAGTTCTAAGACTTCAAATATGTAAATATCAAGTAGGACTTGGAGCAAATCTAGTAGTTATCATTTTTTTATTTTTTTAAGTATTAAATTTAGTTTAGTTTATTAAAAAAAGTGTTTTTGTAAAGTTAAATATTCTAAAAATGGATACTTGGACTATAAAAACAAAAAAACACTTACTATCAATAAGTGTTTTTTTGTTAAATAAATTTCTTTACTTATTAAACATATAATATTTTAAAAAAAATATTAATCTTCATCTGGTAATTTGAAACCTCTATCTTCTCTAATTTTAGTAGCTACATTTGCAGGAACTTCTTCATAATGATCAAATTCCATAGCATAAGTTGCTCTACCTTGAGAAGCAGATCTTAATTCAGTCATATAACCAAACATTTCTGATAATGGAACAAAAGCTGAAACAATTTTAGCTTGACCTCTATCACTCATTTCTTCTATTCTACCTCTTTTTGAATTAATTTGTCCAATTATATCACCCATATACTCTTCTGGAGTATTTACTTCAACTTTCATTATTGGTTCAAGTAAACATGCTTGTGCTTTTCTACAAGCTTCTTGGAAAGCTTTTGAAGCTGCTAATTTAAATGATAATTCACTTGAATCAACATCATGGAAAGAACCAAAAGTTAAAGTAGCTTTTATATCAACCATTTGGTAACCAGCAACAAAACCTCTTAAATAAGCTTCTTCTAATCATTTTCTAACACCTGGAATATATTCTTTTGGAATAACTCAACCATTAATTTTATCAACAAATTTATTTGTTGGTTTTTCTTTAAGTTCTGCTTTTATATCATCTTCATCTAATTCTTTATATGGTTCAAAAGTTATAACAACATGACCATATTGACCTCTACCTCAAGTTTGTTTAGAATATTTATGTTCAATATCTTTTGCAACATTTTTAACTGTTTCTCTATAAGAAACTTGTGGTTTACCAACATTACATTCTACAGAAAATTCTCTTCTCATTCTATCAACAATAATATCAAGATGTAATTCACCCATACCTGAAATAATTGTTTGACCAGTTTCTTCATCAGTTTTTACTCTAAAAGAAGGATCTTCTTCAGCTAATTTTGAAAGAGCTGTACCCATTTTTTCTTGATCAGCTTTTGATTTTGGTTCAACTGAAATAGAAATAACTGGTTCAGGAAATTCAATTGATTCAACTAAAAATTTATCATTTATATCACATAAAGTATCACCTGTTTTTGTACCTTTAAGACCAACTACAGCACCAATATTTCAAGCAGTAATTTCAGAAATTTCTACTCTATCATTAGCATGCATTTGTAATAATCTACCTACTCTTTCTTTTGAACCAGTTGTAGAATTATAAATATAACTTCATGATTTTAAAGTACCAGTATAAACTCTTGTAAAAATTAATTTTCAAACAAAAGGATCTGTAGCAACTTTGAAAGCAATTGCTGCTAAAGTAGAATCATCAGCAACAGAAATTTGTTTAGTAATTTCTCAACTATCTATATCTTTTGCATCAATTTTACCTTCATTTACATCAATTGGTGATGGAAGATAATCTACAGCAGCATCAATAACCATTTGTACTCAAATATTTTGAAGAGCTGAACCACAAGTTACAGCATATAATTCATTATTACAAATAGCAATTCTAAGACCTTTTTTAATTTCTTCTACAGATAATTCTCAGTTTTCAAAATATTTATCCATCAAAACATCATCCATTTCAGCAACTTTTTCCATTAATTCTAATCTATAAGCTTCACATTTATCTTTTATATCAGCTGGAATATCAATTTCAGTTATATTTTCACCATCATCTCATTCAAAATGATAAGCTTTCATTTCAACAATATCAACAATACCTTCAAAAGTTTCAGCAGCTCAAATTGGATATTGAATAGCAACAACTTTGTTTCAAGCAAGTCTTTTTTTGATAGACTCAATTGTCATATCAAAATCTCAACCCATTTTATCCATTTTATTAACAAATGCAATTCTAGGAACATTGTACTTATCAGCTTGTTTCCAAACTGTTTCAGATTGAGGTTCTACTCATTGAGAAGCATCAAATACAGCAACTCAACCATCTAAAACTCTTAAACTTCTTTCTACTTCAATAGTAAAATCCACATGACCTGGAGTATCAATAATATTTATTTGATGAGATTTCCAGAAACAAGTCGTAGCAGCTGAAGTGATTGTAATACCTCTTTCTTGCTCTTGTTCCATCCAATCCATTGTTCATTCTCAATCATGGGTTTCACCAATTTTATGAATTTTACCTGTATAAAATAAAACTCTTTCTGTAAATGTTGTTTTACCAGCATCAATATGGGCAATAATACCAATATTTCTGATTTTGTCTAAAGGAGTTTTTTCACTCATATTTATTAATTTTATATAATTAAAAACTTTCACAAATAATTATTCTACTATTTGTGATATAAATTTTAAAAAATATTTTCTACTTTTTAAAATGCTTCAGGATTTTATACAATACTTTTTTAAAGTCAAATAAAAAAAAATTTTAATGTTAAAAATTTTTTTTTTGGATTTTTTAATTTTTTAAATATAATAAATTTAAATATAGTAAAAAAAAATATCAAATAATAAAAAAATAAAAAAAAATGCTCCAAAAATTTGATTTAGAAGAACATAAAAAATTCAAGGAAAAATTATGAATAAAAGATTTTTCTCAAGATTTTGAAAAAGAATTTTATAAAAAAACAATAAAATATTTGAGATTTATAAAATGGATTTCGTGAATAAAAATGATTTGAATTGGAAATAGTATTTCTATGAATTGTAGTAAAAAAACTTCTGATATAGATTTATTTATTGTAACTTCTCCTGAAAAAATGTGGTTTGTTAGAATTTTTGTAACCATTATTTTTCAAATTTTATGAGTTAGAAAAACTGCAAAAAAACATGCTTGAAGATTTTGTTTATCTTTTTTTGCTACAACTAATTGAATGAATTTTTGAAAATTTGCTTTAGAAAAAGATATTTATTTATATTTTTGGATAGTTTATTTTAAGCCAATTTTAGATTATGATAATAGTTATGAAAATTTTTTAGAAACAAATTTTTCTTGGGCAGATTTTTCTGAATATAAAAATTTTTTTGAAGAAAATAAAAAGTTTATTAAATATAAAAAAAATACAAAAAAAAGTTTTTTTGATTGATTATTTATTTTTCTTGATAAAATATTTAAAAAAATTTTTTTGCCAAAAACTATAAAAAATTATGAAAAATTGTGAAAACCTTATTGAATTATAATAAATGATAATATGCTAAAATTCCATAATAATGATGTAAGAAAAAAATTAAATAAAAAAAATTCTTGAAAATAAAAAAAAAAGATTATAATAGATTTAGTTTTAAGAAAAATAATTATATTTAAAAAATTAAAAAAAATATGAATAAATCAGATAAAAAAAATATTGTACTTTCTTGAGGTTGAACTGGTGGACACGTTTTTCCTTTGGAAGCTTTGCAAGAATATTTGAAAAATTCTTCTAAGTATAACTTTTATTGGTTTTGAAACCAATGAGATTTAGAAGAGGAAATTGCTTATGATAATAATATAAATTTTGTTTATATTCCTTCTTGAAAATTGAGAAGATATTTTGATATAAAAAATTTTTTTGAACCTTTGAAAAATATTTCTGGTTTTTTCTTTGCTTTGTATTATTTAGTTTCAAAAAAAATAGATATAGTTTTTTCAAAATGATGATATGTTAGTATTCCTACTTGTTTAGCTGCAAAAGTTTTATGAAAAAAAATATTTGTACACGAGTCAGATACTGAAACTGGACTTGCAAATAAAATTGTTTCAAAATTGGCAACAAAAATTTTTTATAGTTTTCCAAATAAAAAAATAGATAATAAAAAACATTTTATTTCAGGACAAATTCTTAATCCAAAACTTTTATATTCAGTTAGAGATTTGAAATCTCAGTCTGAAAAAGATAATACAGTTGTTATGAAAGACAATTTTTGGAGTTGAAATTTTAAACAAAATGAAAAGTTAGAAGTTGTTGTAATTGCTTGAAGTCAAGGTTCTACAACAATTTTTGAAAATTTATTAAAAATTTTGAATAATTTAATAAATATTAATTTTACAATAATTCTTTGAAGTAAAAATATTCATTTGTGACCTCAATTTAAAAAACATTCTAATGTAAAAGTTTATGATTTTGTTTCTCAAGAAAAAATGTGAGAAATTTATACAAAGTCTGATATAGCTATAACTAGAGCTTGAGCAACTACTCTTTGGGAATTATATTATTTTGGAATTCATTCTATAATTATTCCTTTAAAAAATAGTGCTTGAAATCATCAAACTAAAAATGCTATTGTTTTTAATAAAAATTTTTGAAGTAATATTTTGGAAGAAAGTGATAAATTGAGTTTAGAAATTTTTAGACTTTTAGAAAAATTCAAAGAATTAAGAAAAGCTTGATTAAATTTAGATTGATTTATGAATCCAATAAAAATTATTGAAAGAGAAATAAATAAGTAAAATTACAAAAAACCTCCCTAAAATTAGGGAGGAAAAATATATAATTTTTGCTCTCATAGCTCAGTTGGAAGAGCACTAGGCCGCGAACCTAGGTTAGCCGTGAGTTCGAATCTTACTGAGAGCACCAAAAAAAAATTAAAAACAAAAAAAATCAAGAAAATCTTGATTTTTTTTGTTTTTGTCTTAATATTAAAGCTATTATTTTATAAAATTAATAAAAAAATAAATGGAATATTCTAAAGAGTCTTTAGATAGACAAAAAAAAATAGCTGATATGAAAACAGCTTGAATTATTTGTTATGCAAATAAATTTGAAGGAAAACAAGATATAAAAAATATTATCCTGAATAGTGAAAAAAATTTGAAAGATGTAAATGAATTAATGCAAAATTGAGCAAATGAGAATTTCAAAACTGCTTGAAGAATTATTTCTAGTAGATGAATGTGAAAACTAACTTTTGGTAAATTAAGGGACCAAAGTTCAGATATTCAAATTTGTTTTATGAGAGATAAAGTTGTTTTTAATACTTGAAAAGAAAAAATATCAGAAATAGAAATAGCTTGAGAAACAAAATCTGCTTATAAAATAGCTGAAAAATTTTGTCAAGTTTGAGATTATATTTGAGTTATTTGAGATTTATTTTTAACTAAACATTGAGAATTAACTATTTTTGTAAAAGAATTTCAAATTTTATCAAAAGCAGTTAGACCACTTCCAGAAAAATTTCATTGAGTAACTGATAGAGAAACAATTTATAGACAAAGATATTTGGATTTAATAACTAATCAGGAAAGTTATGACAGATTTTTATTTAGGTCTAATTTTATAAAAACTCTTAGAAAATTTTATGAAAAAAATGATTTTATAGAAATAGAAACTCCAGTTTTATGAAATTCTGCTTCAGGGGCAGCAGCTCAACCATTCTCAACTCATCATAATGATTTTGGAGAAGATTTTTTCTTGAGAATTGCTCCAGAAACTGCACTTAAAAAAGCTACAGTTGGAAGGTTTGAAAGAGTTTTTGAAATAGGAAAAAATTATAGAAATGAAGGAAGTGATCCTTCTCATATGCAAGAATTTACAGCTTGTGAACATTACGTGGCATATTGGAATTTTGAGGATAATATGAAATTTACAGAAGATATGTTTGATTTTATTTTTGATGAAATGTGACTTGATAGAAATTTAAAAATAAAAGATAAACAGGGAATAGAAAAAATTGTTAATCTTAAAACTCCTTTTGAAAGAATAGATTATATAGCTTGAGTAAAGGAAAAATCAGGAATTGACGTAACTAAATATTGAGCTTGAGATGAAAAAAATCTTAGAGCTGATATTATTGCTTCAGGTCATAAATGGGAAGGAATGGAAAATCAAGCAACAGCAACTATGATAGATTATTTATACAAAAAAGTTTTAAGACCTAGTATAATTTGACCAGCATTTGTTTATAATTATCCAAAAACAATGCAACCTTTAGCAAGAGCTTCAGATAAGGATGAAAATATAGTAGAACAATTTCAACTTTTATTAAATGGTTGGGAAGTATTAAAAGCATATTCAGAATTAGTTGACCCAAAAGTTCAACAAGAAAAATTTGATGAACAAAGTTGAGCAATTGAAATGTGAGATGAAGAAGCAACAACTTGAGATGATGATTTTGTTTTAGCAATGGAATATGCAATGCCTTGCCAATCAGGTTGGGGAATGTGAATTGATAGAATAGTTTCACTTTTAACTAATCAAGAAAATCTGAGAGATGTTGTACTTTTCCCTACAATGAAAAGTGAGAAGAAAAAATCAGAAAAAGAAATTAAAACTGAAAGATTTAATAAGTTAAAAGAAGCTGTTGAAGAATTTGGTGCTGAAAGTGCTATGGAAAAATTAAATAAAGTTTATAATAAATAAAAAAACTTCAAAAAAAATCCTAAAAGTAAACAAAAGTTTGCTTTTTTTTGTTAATAATATATAATAGTTTAAATTTAAACCATTATTATTTAAACTATTATTTTTATGAAATTCTATAATAGAGAAAAAGAATTAGCTTATATAAAAGAAAAAATAAATTCAAATTATTCAGAATTTATTTATATTTATTGAAGAAGGAGAATTTGAAAAACCACTTTAGTTAAAAAAGCTTTAGAAAATAAAGTTTTTTTGTATTTTTATATTTGAAAAAAAACTAAAAAAGAAATTTTAGGTGATTTACAATTTGAGCTAGAAAAAAAATGATTTTTTTTACCTTGAGAATTTAGAAATTTTAGAGATTTTTTAGAATTTATTTTTAGACAAAAAGATTTGATTGTAGTTTTTGATGAATTTCAAAACTTTTTTGAAGTTGATAAAACTTTTTTTTGAGATTTACAAAACTATTGGGATAATTATAAAGATAAAATTAATATAAAGTTTTTCTTTTTAGGTTCAATGTTTACACTTATAAAAAAGATTTTTGAAGATTATGCAGAACCTTTGTATTGAAGAAAAACTTGATTTTTGAAATTAGAAAAATTTTCTTTGCAAACTCAAAGAGAAATTCTAAAAGATTTAAAAGTTTTTTCTCATAAAAATTTAGTATCATATTTTTCAGTACTTTATTGAGTCCCAAAATATTATGAAACTTTAATTAGAGAAAAGAAAATAAAAATGTCTGTTTTAGAAAATATTTTTATGGAAAATTCTATATTTCTAAATGAATGAAAAAATATTATAATTGAAGAATTTAGCTGAAATCATAAAAATTATTTTTCTATTTTAACAGCTATTTCTCTCTGAAAAACCAAAAAAAATGAAATAGCAAGTTATACAGGAATAAAGACAGAAACCTTGTGAAGATATTTGCAAGATTTAGAAAAATATTATGAACTTATTTCAAGACAAACACCTATTTTTACTATGAAAGAAAAATCAAAATTATCTAGATATGAAATAAATGATTTATTTTTAAAGTTTTGGTTTAGATATATTTACAAAAGAAAAGATTTAATAGAACTTGGAAATATTGATTTATTAAAACAGTATGTAGAAAATGATTTTAGTACTTTTTTAGGTCATAGTTTTGAAAAATTTTGTAAAGAAATTTTTATAGAAAATAATAAAATTTGAGAAAAAAAAGAATTTATTTTTACTAAAATTGGTTCTTATTGGAATAGGCAAGAATTTGAAATAGATATTGTTTTACATAATGAATTTGAAAAGAAAAATATTATTATAGAATGTAAATTAAGTGAAAATAAAATAACAAAACAAGCTTGTGAAAAATTAATAGAAAATTCTGAAAAAATAAAAGAAATTGTAACTCAAGAAAAAAAATTATATTTTTTCACAATAGAAAAATTAACTAAGCAAAAAGAAGATCTATTAAAAAAATATAATATCTGAAATTTGAGTGTACAAACCTTTATTAATTAAAAAAAACTATGATTTTTTTCACAACACAAAAACAATTTTTTGAAAAATTAGACACAAAAAAATATTCTAATTTTGAAAATAATTTATGCTGACTTATAAATATTTTTATTATTTTAAAAAATTTTTGAAGTGAAATTTCTGAAAAAGAAATTTTTAAAAAAGCTCTTGAAATAAAAGCTTTTGATGAAAAATTAGGTTGGAAATATGAATGATTGTTAGAATTATTTGAATTTTATAATAAAGCCCCCTATCCTAATCTTTCCCCCCAAGGGAGAAAGGAACTAAAAAAAATAAAAATTTTTGATACAAAATTTTTTCATAATACAAAGCTAGAAAAAATATTTTTTAATTGGGAAAAAAATATTTTTATTGCTTCAATTAAATTAGATGAAAATCATTTAATAATTATTGAAAAAGTGAAATATAATACAATTTATTATAAATCTGTTTGAACAAAAAAATTTGAAAGTACAGAAAATGGAACAATAAAAATTCAGGATTTTTTTAAAATTTATAATAAAAGATGAATTTTGATAAAGTTTTAAAAATTACAACTTGCTTTTACTAATTTTTACTTTTATTTTTAGTTTTCTTGTATATTATGCTGATTAAAAAAATAACTATGAATACAAAAAATCTTATTGAAAAACATAAATTATTACTAAAAAATAATAATTTTTTAAATAATCAGAATTATGTTTTATGAAACTATTTAAAATCTAAAATTTTTAATAAATATAAAAAAAAGAATTTTATAGAAAAAAGTGAGAAAAAAATTATAAAATATTATTGATGGCCAATTCTTATATGATTTATTATATTAATTTTATTTAATAATTTTTATTTATTTATAGCTTCAATTATAATTACTTTTATTCCAAGTATATTTTACTGAATCTATAAAAATACAAAAAAACTTATTTTATTTTACAAATATTATTTAATCAAAAAAAGATTTTTTGCAAAAAGATATATCTTTAGAAAAAAAATAAGAAAAAAAATTAATAGAAATGATTATATTATTTTTAATAAAAATTATAAATAATTATGAATACAAAAGAAATTTTAGAAAATAAAAATTTTAGAAATAATCAAAATTATGTTCTTTCTGAAAAAATGAAAAGAAAAGTTTTACCAAATTTAATAAAAACTATAAGTAATTTAAATTATTATAAAGCTACAAAATTTTTAGAATATGATATTTGAAAAATAAAATTATCATATATAAAAGTTGATATTTTAGAATATAAACTAATACATCTTCTTATTTATTGAATAAGCTTTTGTATCTTTCTATTTTTTCTATTTTTATTGTTAAAATTTAATAATTTATATTTTTTTATTTTATTGCTTCTTTCATTGTTATTTATTATTATATATTTTTTAAAAATAAATAATAATGAAATGAAAAAAGGTTCATATAAAAATTATAATATTTTTATTGATAATAAGTATTTATATTATTCAAAAAAATAACTATGGAAGAATTATTAGAAAACACTAATTTTAGAAATAATCAAAATTATATTCTTTGAAAAGCTGAAAAGAAAAAACTTTTGAGTAAATTTTTTGTGGAAAAAAATATTTTATTTTTTAGAAATTTTTTTTATTTTTTAAACCAAATTATACATCATATTGTTAAAACAAAATATTTATTTTTAATTATTTTATTTTTAATTATTATTTTTATTTACTGATTTTTAGTAATTAATTGTAAAGTCTAAA
>Ga0256834_1000531_pt1 | contig 27344 bp, 21 predicted proteins | sample 4281140metaG_FD_190536 | JGI IMG/M metagenome (GOLD analysis project Ga0256834, IMG submission 190536) | Hydrothermal vent microbial communities from East Pacific Rise, Pacific Ocean - 4281-140 | ecosystem: Environmental > Aquatic > Marine > Hydrothermal vents | place: Pacific Ocean: East...
ACCATCTGGTGTCCGCTGGGGCTTCGTTGATGCCGCAAGTGGTAGTGGATGCGGTGGTTGATCATATCAATCTTGAAGCACGTATTGGCGGCTATGGGGCTGCCAATGAACAGGCTGAAATGCTAGATAATGTTTATAATAATGTTGCTACACTCATAAATGCTAAGCCGCAAGAAATTGCACTTGTAGAAAATGCAACGGTGGCGTGGTGTCAGGCGTTTTATGCTTTGCCTCTCAAGCGTGGTGATAGGGTGCTAACGTGCCAAGCTGAATATGCGGCTAATTATGTTGCTTATCTCCAACGTGCAAAGCGTGATGGCATTATCATTGAAGTGATCCCTAATGATGATAAGGGTGCGATTGATGTAATAGCTTTAGAAAAAATGTTAGCAACACCTGCTGCGCTTATTTCTATTACATGGATTCCCACCAATGGGGGGTTGGTAAACCCAGCTATTGAGGTGGGCAAACTGGCTTCAAAACACGGAGTGCTTTATTTGTTAGACGCTTGCCAAGCGGTTGGTCAGATGGTGGTTGATGTAAAAGAAATTAGATGTGATTTCTTGTCAGCTACATCTCGTAAATTTTTGCGTGGGCCACGTGGTATTGGGTTTCTTTATATTCGTGAAACGCTCATTGATGCTTTGGAGCCAGTGGTGCTAGATCATTTTGCCGCCGCATGGGTTGAAACAGATCGCTATGAATTACGCTCTGATGCTCGCAGGTTTGAGAATTGGGAAAATGCTTATGCTTTAAGGGCAGGTTTGGGTGCGGCACTCAAATATGGCCAAGAAATTGGTTTAGAAAATATTCAAAAACGTAGTTGGGGTTTAGCCCAACTTCTGCGCGAGCAACTCAATTGCATCAAGGGAGCGCAAGTGCATGATGCTGGAGAGCAACAATGTGCTATCGTTAGTTTTTCTATTGAGGGGCTGTCTGCGCAAAAAACAGTGGCGGCTTTAAGGGCAAAAAATATTATTATCGGCACAACTAATATAGATAGCACTAGGTTGGATTTTGAAACTCGCAAACTGCCTGACATGATGCGTGCTGCGCCACATTATTTTAATACTGAAGATGAAATAGAACAGATGGTTGCGGCCTTAAAAACGCTAACATAGTAAAGATGAGTGCTATCTATCAAGCCCAACACCTTTAAATCTTGCGCGAACGCTTAGAGCAGCTCCGATGTCAAGAAAAGGGCGAGGCGGAACAAATGATGCGGGTGCTAAGACACTGCAATCATCTACTAAATCTGAGGGGATATTGCTGGCATATTCTGCAATTGCACGTCCAAAACTTGTTCCCTTAGACACCCCAGATCCATTATAGCCCCCAGCCAGAAAAATATTATCACCCTGTTTGCCAAAGAAGTTTGTGCCGTTGCGAGTGATGCCTTCAACACCTGACCAGTTATATTCAAACGGCACGTGAGCAAGCTGTGGGAAACGTTTTTTAAATGCAGCTCGATGGATAGTTTGGCGTTTGGTAATGATCTTGCTGTCCAGCAATTTCCCCCCATGATATTGTGCGCAATTGCGCAAACAAATGCGGCCATCATTAGTTAAGCGAACAGTTGCGCCGCCTCCATGTAAAGATAAAACACCCCATTGTTTTAGCGTGCCAAGGGTGGCCAACTCCTCATTATTAAGTATTCTGGTAAAACTGCCCGAAAGAGTGCTGCCCACTATTTTATTGCGTAAAAAACCTATTTTTGCGGCTTCATAATTTGTTGCTAGAATAAGTGTGTCGGTTTTTACTTTTCCATTGGATATAATAAGAGTGGGGTGCGCCCCTGTTTTTATTTTCAACACGGGCGTTTTTTCTGCAAGGGTTACATTTTTGGGCAGATTATTAGCAAGGCCATAGATAAGTGCCGCAGGCTGCACGAGTGCGCCTTGATGGACATGAATTCCTGCCTGATAATGGGACGTTCCTAACCTTTGTTTTAGTTCGTTTCGATCAAGAATTGTATGGGGGATTTGTAAAGCCTCAAGATATTTCTGAAAAAACGTGTGTTCTGCTAATGCCTTAGAATCAGCGGCAGTGTGATGAAAACCGCTATTATCCCAGTCGCAATTTATCTGATATTTTGTGATGAATGTGTTTAAGAGCTTTAAGCCAGTATTATTTATACGCAAAGTTCGCAGATATTGCGGTGTTTTATCTAATTCATATCCGCCAGAAAAATGAGAGGTGGCAACTGCAAACCCAGAATTTCGCCCTGATGCCCCTTGGCTGACTTGGCGTGCATCAAGCAGTAAAATTTTATCATTTGGGTGCAATTCGGCTAACCTATAAGCACATGAAAGACCAGTGAAACCAGCACCAATAATTACCCATTTATATCTGTGAGTTCCTGATAATGCCTGAGTTGGTATTCTTTTGGGCAATAATTCTGCCCAACCATGTTTATCCGTGGGGAATGAAGGGGGTTGAATTGGCATTATTTACCCTTTTTAGAAAACTCACTGGCTTAAAGCAATCTTTGCAAGTTTGAGTGTTTCATACTATTAAAGTTTAGGCGAGCCTTATTAAGGTTTGCTGCAAAATTAGCTGATCGAGTAAAATAATGGAAATTAAATGGCTTAAAGATTTTTTGGTGCTGAGCGTGGAGAGAAATTTTCGCATAGCGGCTCAGCAATCTCATGTTTCACAACCTGCTTTTAGCCGTCGCATTCAGGCACTTGAAAACTGGATCGGTGCGCCATTGATTGATAGGAGCAGCCATCCCTCGCAATTGACAGAAGCAGGCAAGCTGTTTTTGCCAGTGGCGCAAAAAATTATTGACCTTGCAGAAATGGGGAAAGTTGAGGCTCAAACGCAGGCTCAAGAAGAAAATGAAAAAATTACTTTTGCAACTTTAGGCACTTTGGCTCAGGGCTTTTTACCCGCATGGTTAAAGGGACTTCAGCCCTTAATTGCAATCCAACATTTTAGAGTTCGTACAGAATTTTGCAACATTGCAGAATATTTTTCTGCCTTGGAGGAAGAAGAGGCTGATTTTTTTATCTGTTATGAAAATGTTGCAGCCAAACTGCACGAAAATGATAATGTTTTTACCTCTAAAAAGTTGGGTGTAGAAACATTAATCCCAGTTGTTAGTCCAGATGAAACGGGTGCGCCAAAATGGTGGTTGCCTGACGCATCAACTGATATTATCCCCATTCTTCACAGCTTACCCAAATCTTCTCCATGGCCTATTATGAGCCACATAGAAGAAAAATATGCTCACATAAATTTCAAATGCGTTTATAATTCTTCGCTTGGGCCAACGCTTAGGGCTATGGCTATCGAGGGTTTTGGGTTGGCGTGGATTCCCAACGCATTAGTAAAAGAAGATCTCTTAAATGGACGTTTGGTTAGGGCTGCAGAACCAGCTGATGATATTCTTGTTGATATTATGATCTATAGATGTCTGAAAAATAGCGAGCATAGAGTAGAAAAATTTTGGAATATTTTGCTCAATTAAAGCAATATATAAATTGTTATTGATGTTAACAATTTTGTATCGGTTCGCTCGATGATGCAAATCTTGCATGACCTGCTCTGTTATAAGCATTGGACATCTTACAGTGCTGTTCCTAATAATCAGGAGTATATTTTAATAGTAAAGGGAGGAATTATAATGAAATTAAAAACACATATTGCAGGCGTTGCAGCTTTGGCTGTTATGGCCGCTGGGGGTGCAACGGTTGCTGCATCTGCACAAAGCACGCTTGAAACCGTGAAAGAACGTGGGCATGTGCGCTGCCAAGTTGGGTCACCATCCCCAGGTTATTATAACCTAGATTCTGATGGAAATTGGTATGGTCTTGATGTTTCAGTTTGTAAAGCTGTTGCTGCAGCTGTTCTTGGTGACGTAAGTAAACTTGAAATACAATCAGTTAGTACTCAATCTCGTTTTACTGCATTAGCAAATGGTGAAAGTGATTTACTTTCACGTACTGCTACTATGACATTAACTCGTGATACTCAACTTGGCTTAGATTTTATGCCACCCAATTTTTATGATGGTCAGGGCTTTACTGTTCGCAAAGACAGCGGAATTACAAGTGCTCTTCAACTTAAAGGTGCTAAAGTTTGTGTGACAACAGGTACAACAACAGAACTTAACCTTACAGATTATTCTCGTAAAAATGATCTAAATATCTCAAATGTTACATTTGAAGATTGGAATGTTCGTGATGATACATATCTGAATGGTGGTTGTGATGCTGTAACTGGTGATAAGTCATCAATGGCAGGAAATATTTCTTCTTTCCCCATCCCAGCAGATCACATGATTTTACCTGAAACACTTTCAAAAGAGCCACTTGCTTCTGCTGTTCGTCAAGGTGACGATGGCTGGGCAAATATTGTTCGTTGGACTGTTTATGCTCTAATTAATGCTGAAGAATTAGGTATTACTCAAGCTAATGTTGACGAAATGCGTGATACTTCAACAGATCCTAACGTGCTTCGTATGTTAGGTGTTGAAGGCAATTTGAATGTTGGTTTAGGTCTAGATAAAGATTGGGCTTATAACGTCATCAAAGGTGTTGGCAATTATGGCGAAATCTATGAAGCCTATATGGGTAGTGGACCTCAAGGTATTGGCATTGATCGCGAGGGTACTCTAAACGCTCTTTGGACAAATGGTGGTTTAATGTATTCACCTCCAATGCGTTAATAACTAAACCTGTTAAGTGGTGCCGAATTGTAATGGTTTGGCACCATTTTTTTAATAATGTCTAATTAAATCTTGGGGGGGATTGGTGGCACAAGCTGTAGATAAAAAAAACAAGGCACGTTTAAGACCAAAAGAAAAGTTTAATTTCTTTCAAGATCAACGTGTGCGCTCGGTTTTTTATCAGCTTTTAACTGCGGGACTCGTAGGCTGGTTTTTATATTATTTGGGTAGTAACACCGCTCAAAACCTCGAAGCTCGAGGAATGAGTACTGGCTTTGGGTTTTTTAATACAACAGCAGGTTTTGATACTGAATTCAAACTGATAAAATATACTCCAGGAGTTGGAACTTACCGCGACATATTCATTATTGGTGCGCTAAACACCCTATTAGTTTCGTTCTTTGCTATTATTGCCAGCACAATTCTTGGGTTTTTTGTTGGTATATTACGCCTTTCAAACAACTGGCTGGTTGCCAAGGTAGCTCTAGCATTTGTTGAAATTTTCCGTAATACCCCATTACTTATTCAAATTATTTTTTGGTTCATGGGTATTTTTTCTGTGTTGCCAGTAATTAAAAAAACCATTGACCTTTCGTTTGGAGCAGAATTTTTACTGCTAAACAATAGGGGGCTTTATTTTGCTACGCCGATATTTGGAAACCTATTTTGGCTAACCGCTTTGGCTTTAGCTATAGCTATCATTGCTGTAATAATCATTAGATTTCGCGCAAAAAAACGCCAAGAACAAACAGGCGAACAGGTAAAAATATTATTACCTTGTATTGCTCTGATAGTTTTATTACCTGCCATTACATTTTTCGCTACAGGAATGCCACTTGCGTGGGACATTCCGAGTATACAAGGGTTTAACTTTGTTGGTGGAGCTAGTCTGCCACCTGCGTTTTTGGCTTTATTTGTAGCTTTAAGTATCTATCATGCGGCAAGTATTGCAGAAGCGGTTCGAGCTGGCATTCTTTCAGTCAACAAAGGGCAAACCGAGGCAGCTCTGTCAATCGGGCTAGAGCAGAAAAAAGTTATTTCGCTGGTTGTCATTCCTCAAGCGAGGCCAGCAATTATTCCGCCAATGATTTCTAACTGGTTAGACACGGTGAAAAACTCATCCCTTGCGGTGGCGATTGGCTATAATGATATTGTTTCTTTATTCATGCAGACAACGCTTAATCAAATCGGTCATGCGTTAGAAATTGTGGGCTTGACTATGGCTTTTTATATGACGATTAGTCTTATTATTTCGGGTTTCTTAAATATATATAATAAACGCGTTCAATTGGTGGAGCGATAATATGGCTATAGTTACAGCACAAAAAACACCAGATAGACAACCTCCATTATCTGAAACATCTATAATTGGTTGGATGCAAAAAAACTTGTTTAGTTCCATAACTAATACGATTCTGACCGTCATCACCCTTTATATTGTCTATCTTACGGTTAAAGGCATCTATATCTGGGGTTTCGCCGATGCGACTTTTGTGGCCGAAAATCGTCGTGAATGCTACAATAATAGTCTTACTGGTGCTTGTTGGGCAGGTGTTATCGACTGGATGGATAACATAATGTATGGTCGTTATCCGCGCGATGAATTGTGGCGGATAAATGCTGGTGGCATATTAGTAGTTTTATGGATGGCACCGCTATGGATGAGCAAAGTTAAAGGTAAAATATTTATCGGAATAAGTGTTGTTATGCTTTATCCATTCCTTGCTGGATATCTTTTTTCTGGTGGTAGTAAAGGCTTGTTTATGCAAGTCATGGTAAGTGGTGCAATTGTTGCCTTCATAGCCAATATGCTTAACATGATTATAGGTCTAACTAAAAACCAAAGTCTTGTACAATTTTTGCTTAGAATATTTAATCAAAATAATGCATCAGACAAAACCCAGCGTAATGTTATTCTTGGCATTATGATAATTTCTTTTCTCGCAATATTCTTGTGGCAAATTAGTTTTAATCTTGAAAAAGTTGGCTGGACACAATGGGGTGGGCTGTTTTTAACTTTGGTGATAGCTGGTGTTGGTATTGCGGCCTCCATGCCGCTGGGTGTAATTCTTGCCCTTGGTCGGCGTAGCAGATTGCCAGTGGTTCGAGTTTTAAGCACGTCGTTCATCGAAATTTTTCGCTCAGTGCCATTAATCACAGTGTTATTTATGGCAACTACCATGTTCCCTCTATTCATGCCAGATGGATTTGTTTTGAACAAATTAGTGCAGGTTATTATTGCTGTAATACTTTTTAACGCATGTTATATGGCTGAAAATGTTCGTGCTGGTCTGCAAGCCATTCCAAAGGGGCAGTTTGAGGGCGCACATACTATCGGTTTGGGATATTGGGGAACTATGGGGCTGATTGTTATGCCTCAGGCTCTCAAACATATGATTCCAAATATTGTTGGCAATTTTATTGGTTTACTTAAAAACAGCACACTGGTTTCAATCATTGGACTGTTTGATATTTTATTAATGTTGCGTTCAATCAGCAGAGACGTGCCATGGCTTGGACTTCACAGAGAACCACTGATTTTCGGAGCAGTATTATTTTTCATTCTGTGTTTCTCTATGTCAAAATATAGCAGACATTTAGAGAAAAAACTTTCAACAGACAATAAAAGTTGACCTAAATAATAGGATTATAAAATATGACAACAAAAACTCAAAAAAGCCAACTTAGCTCGGCGGCATCAAATGAAGTTATCATCGAAATATCCAAGATGAATAAATGGTATGGGGATTTTCATGTCTTAAAAGATATAAACCTTAATGTGCATCAGGGCGAAAGAATTGTTGTTTGTGGGCCTTCTGGTTCTGGTAAATCCACGTTAATACGCTGCATCAATGCTTTAGAAGAACACCAAGAGGGCGAAATTATTGTTGATGGTATTTTATTAGGAAAAAACCTTAAAAACCTTAGTCATATTCGCACTGAAGTTGGTATGGTGTTTCAAAATTTTAATTTATTCCCGCATTTAACTATTCTTGAAAACTTAACTCTAGGTCCTATTTGGGTTCGTAAAATGGGCAAGGCTGAAGCCAAAGAAACTGCGATGAAATATCTTGAAAGAGTTAAAATTCCTGAGCAAGCAGACAAGTATCCGGGGCAAATATCTGGCGGTCAACAACAAAGAGTGGCAATTGCTCGATCATTATGCATGAACCCTAAAATTATGCTATTTGATGAGCCAACTTCAGCTCTTGACCCTGAAATGATAAAAGAAGTACTTGATGTTATGGTTGATCTAGCTGAAACAGGAATGACGATGATTGTTGTTACCCACGAAATGGGATTTGCAAAAACAATTGCCGATGAAGTTATTTTTATGGACGAGGGCGATATTGTTGAGCGAAATAACCCGCATGATTTTTTTGGCAAGCCAGAGCATGAGCGAACCAAACAATTCCTTAGCCAAATTCTTTAGTTTAATATTCTTTATAAGAGATTGCGATGTCTTTAGATTTTTTCTCCACACCAGGCAAGTTCTATCGTGGTAACTTGCATACTCACTCAACCATGTCAGATGGCAGGTTTAGTCCAAAAGAAGTATGCGCTCGCTATCAGAAACAGGGTTATGATTTTATTTCTTTAACAGATCATTTCGTTGGCCTTTTTAATTATCCAATAACCGATGCTAGTGAATTTCATAATGATGAATTTACAACTATTATGGGTGTTGAGCTTCATACTGGATCTACGGATAAAGGTAATTTGTGGCATCTTTTAGCAGTGGGTTTACCTGCTGATTTCACTCCCCCCAATGCTCCAAATTTTCGCCCTGTAAAGGGGTCAGAGTCAGCTAGTGACCTTGCTCAACGTGCGCGAGACGCAGGTGCTTTTGTGGTTATTGCCCACCCTCATTGGTCGGGGTTAAGTGAGGCTGATGCTAAAACAATTACAGCTGCTCATGCGGTAGAAATTTATAACCATGGCTGCGTAGTTGATAATGACAGAGGTGAGGGTTTTCTGACGCTCGAACACCTGTTAAACAGTGGGCGTAAACTGAACTTGATTGCTGCCGATGATGCCCATTTCAATACACCAGATTTTTTTGGTGGCTGGGTGATGGTAAAAGCGAAGCAAAACAACCAAAAGGACCTTTTGGCTGCACTTAAAGCTGGTGAATTTTATTCCAGCACTGGGCCAAAAATTAACGACCTCCGTATTAGCAAAGAGGATATTGAGGTTGAGTGTTCATCTGCCACAACCATTATAGTTCAAGGGGAGGGTACATCAATGGCAACATTGCACGGAAAATCGATGACGAGCGAAAAACTTTCGCTGGAACGTTTGTCCAACTCTCCATGGATTCGTGTCACAATTGTTGATAGTGCTGGCAAAAGAGCATGGTCAAACCCTATCTGGGTTGAGGCATAGAATTGCGGTGAGTGTTCCTGTAATTCTTAACTTGTGATTGTATTTGCTAGAGTTTTATAGTTCCACTTTAGTAGGTTTGTTTAATGGGAGTACGTCACTATGGATAGTTTTTTTGGCGTGTAATATTTTTGCGCAACTCTGAGATTAGGTCATTTATTAGGAATAGGGTAAATTTATCTGCGGTCTCCAGTTAAAATCAGAGTAAAAACGGGTTGAATCCACCTCTAAATTACACATAAGTTGCTCAACAAGTTTTTCTCCTCCTATAAATTTTAAGGTTTGAGTTAATATTATTGGTGATATTGAAAATAAAAAAGCCTTCCCATTAATTTTTTTGTGAGCTGATTTTATGATGTCGCTTGTTGAAACAGATTCTGCTTCAGAAATCACATAAGTTCCAGATGCTGGTTTAATTCTCCATCGTAAGAGAATTGTAGCAATGGCTGAAGCTAAATTTTCAACACAAAGTAGTGTTCTTTTATTTTTTATTCCCATTAAGGGTAATGGAATGGGCTTTCTAGTTAATTTTAATAATCGCTTAAAATTCCCTTTTGAATTAGCACCAATAATGAGCGGAGGGCGCAGAATAATCAATGAAAGATTATCTTGCTTATTTAATGTAATTAATGCTTTTTCTGCTTCGTATTTTGATATGGCATAGGGGGAAGTTGGGTTAGGAATTGAACTGTCGTTAAATGGAGAGTTATCAGGAGTTTTTGTCCCTAAAACCCCTATAGAGCTTAATTGTAAGAAACCTTTTATTCCTGTTTTACGTGCAGCCTTATAAAGCGCAACAGCTCCAGTGCAATTAGTTGACATAAATGCTTGAGTTGGATCTTTTATAGTTTCCTTAAAAATGTGGGCTCTCCCAGCTAGGTTTATTACATAAAAGACATTTTCAAGTGCTTTGCTCCAATCTGTTTTTGAATTAAAATCTTCAATGGTTATTATTTTTACATCCCCGTTTGGTATCCATGAATTATCATTTCGACGCATGACTATAGTTAGTGGTAGATTTATCTCTAAAAGAGATTTAACTAAATGTCTGCCGACAAATCCATTTGCTCCTGTAATTAAAACTCGCATTATTTATTCTTTGTAAGTTGAAAAAAGTGAATGATTAAAGTGCTTACAATTAGTGATGCAATGAAGAATGCTATTAGTGGTTGTGATATTGAAAAAACAGCCAAGCCAACTAATGCTAAATTTGCAAATGTAATTTTCAGCACTATTTTATTATGCCCAAAACCAGCCTGTACTGCCCTTTGATAGTAATGCTCGTTATGTGCTTGCCATATTTTTTTACCAGTAATTAGTCTTTTAAAAAGTGTTAAGCTTGCATCAGCTAAAAAATATAAAGGTAAAATAAATGCTGCGGCAAAATACCCACTTATAGCAAGATTGATAAGTAAAAACCCAAGTAAAAACCCAATGGGAATAGAGCCAGCGTCACCCAGCATAATTTTGGCTTTATGCCAATTCCAAGGTAAAAAACCTGCCGCAGATCCTGCAAGTGCAATGGCTAAAATATTTATATTAGTCGGAAGAGTGAAAAATACTGCGACTAGAAAAACCCCAACACAAATGAAGATCGCCTCACTTGCAGCTATTCCGTCAATGCCGTCCATGAAATTAAATAGGTTGAGAAACCATAGCCAAAAAAGACCAGTTAATATCCTGTCTACTAAAAGCGGAAGATCTATTGGAAAAATATGTATATTAGATGGTAAGAAATAAAGACAAAGAATAATGGCGAGTATATGAAATATGATTCTAGTTCTTGCTCTTAAGGATTTTAAATCATCAACTGCAGAAACTAATGCTAAAATAGAGGTTGAGAATAAAACAGCAAGGCTAAATAAATTAAGTGATTTTGCAAAAATTATCCAAATAACTAATGTTATAAAAATAACGGGTACTCCGCCTCCAAATGCAAGTGTGCCTTTATGCGAGCTACGCTTGTTTGATTTTGCCAACAAGCCAAATTTAGATACTATAGCAATAGTGCCTCTGGTAAGAAAAAATGTAAAAATTATAGCTAAAAAAAATATTAAAATGTAATTTTGGAATGAAAAAATGAATGAAAGCAAGCTGTAACCAATCATATTCAGAAAAATACATACCCAGTATGATAATGGGTAAAAACTTCATTGGCAACTAAAACTATATTTCAAGTTCCTCATATAGTTCAAAATTCAGTTTTCCTTGATTTGGAATTGGATAGTTATTCAAGGCTATAAATGTTATAGTTTTTTTATTTCTGGCTCGAGTTAATAATATTTATTATTAACTCTACGTATAAATAATCTAAAAATAAATCGCATGTTAAAGGTAGTAATTTTAGTATGAAATAATTACAGAGAACTAGAAAAATATTGCAATATAACTATGCTTATGTTAGGTGTGCAACCTTGATTGTTGCATTGCATCAGTACTGTAATTTTTTCTAAAACTTTTATTTATAAAATATAATTTTGCTATAATTGAGGGAAAAATGATAACAAGAAAGCTTATTACTCCAGTGATTATTACAGGAGGAAGTGGGACAAGGTTATGGCCATTATCAAGAAAATCTTACCCTAAGCAATTCACCAATATTTTTGGAACTGGATCGTTATTTCAAGAAACTTGTAAGCGTGTTAAAACAGATCAATTTAGTAAACCAACAATTATGGCTAGTTCTAATCACCGGTTTTTAGTTGCAGAACAAATGCAACAAATAGATGTTGAGCCAGAGCAAATTATTTTAGAGCCTGTGGGGCGAAACACTGCTCCTGCTATATTAATTGCATCTCTTTTAGCTGCAAAAAAAGATAAAGATTCTTTGCTTTTAATCATGCCTGCAGATCATGTTATAGATAGTTCTGAAAAATTTCGTGAAGACGTTAATGCTGGTATTGAGTTAGCTAAGAATGGCAACATTGTTACTTTTGGAGTCACCCCAGACACACCTAATACTGGTTATGGATATATTGAAACTTTGCCCTCAGGTAATAAGTTTTTTGATGTTAAAAATTTTGTGGAAAAACCAAGCCTAGAAAAGGCAGAAGAATTTCTTGAGGCTGGTAATTATTATTGGAATGCTGGTATATTTTTATTTTCTGCTTCTAGTATGATTGATGCCTTTGAAAAACATCACCCAAAAATGTTAGATGATTGCGAAAAGTCGCTTGATAAAGCACAAGAAGACCTTGATTTTTTACGTCTTAATGAAAGCTCTTTTGCTGAGTGTGAAAATATTTCAATTGATTATGCAATCATGGAAAAATCTTCTAACATTTTTTGCAAACCGCTTTCTTCTAATTGGAGTGACCTTGGCTCTTGGTCTGCACTTGCTGAACAATTAGATTCTGATGATAAGGGCAATAGCGCTTATGGAAATGATGTAATGTTTCATGAAAGTGATGGCTGTTTAGGTTATAGTGCCGATGGGGTGGATTTAACACTTGTTGGCCTTAAAGATACTGTTGTGGTTGCTACAAAAGATTCTATTTTAGTTGTAGCAAAAGATAAAGTTCAAGATATAAAAGACGTTGTAAATCGCCGTAAAGAAATTGGGTGTGAAACTTTAGAATCTCATCGACGTGTTTATCGACCTTGGGGTTGGTATGAGGGCATTGAAGCTGGCGAGCGTTTTCAGGTAAAATGTTTGATGGTAAAGCCAGGTGGTCGTCTTTCATTACAAAATCACCATCATAGGGCTGAGCATTGGGTTACTGTTTCTGGCACTGCAAAAGTTACTGTTGATGATGAGGTGTTACTTTTAACAGAAAATGAGTCTATTTACATTCCGTTAGGGGCAACCCATAGGTTAGAAAATCCGGGTAAAATTCCAGTATTACTTATTGAAGTGCAAACTGGCTCTTACCTTGGTGAAGATGATATTGTTCGAACTGAAGATGTTTATGGTCGCATTTCATGAATAACTTAACTTGTTTTAAAGCCTATGATATTCGCGGTAAATTGGGTGAAGAAATTAACGAAGAAATTGCCTATAATATAGGGCGTGCTTTTGCTCAGCACCTTAAAGCTAAGTGCGTGGTTGTTGGCGGTGATATTCGTTTGACAAGTGAGGAGTTAAAACAAGCACTTGCAAAAGGCATTATGGACGCTGGCGCTGATGTTATTGATATTGGCATGAGCGGCACTGAAGAAATATATTTTGCATCTTTTCATTTAGATGTTGATGGCGGAATTGAAGTAACAGCTAGCCATAATCCAATAGATTATAATGGCATGAAACTTGTGGGTAGAGGGGCAAAACCTATTAGTGGTGATAGTGGTTTAAAAGAAATCCAACGCCTTGCAGAAAGCCAAGATTTTACAACACCAAATAAACAAGGATCAATCAGTCAACTATCTATTTTAGACGATTATGTTTCTCACCTATTAGGTTATATAACTGCTGATGAAATAAAACCTCTTAAGTTGGTTGTTAATGCAGGAAATGGCGTAGCAGGTCATGTTATTGATGCTATTGAGACTTGCTTTAAAGAGCAGGGTGTTGATGTTGAATTTATTAAGATACACCATGAGGCAGATGGAACTTTTCCTAATGGAATTCCAAACCCGCTATTGGTTGAAAACCGCAAATCTACTTCTGATGCAATAAAGGCTAGTGGAGCTGATATGGGGATTGCATGGGACGGTGATTTTGATCGTTGTTTCTTATTTGATGAAAATGGTGCATTTATTGAAGGTTATTATATTGTTGGTCTTTTGGCAGATGCCTTCTTGAAAAAACATAAAGGCGGGAAGATAATTCACGACCCACGTTTAACTTGGAATACTATAGATATAGTAAAAGCCGCTGGAGGTATTCCAGTTCAATCTAAAACTGGTCATGCTTTTATTAAAGAGCGTATGCGTTTTGAAGATGCTGTATATGGTGGCGAAATGAGCGCACATCATTATTTTCGTGATTTTGCTTATTGTGACAGTGGTATGATTCCGTGGTTATTGATTTTGGAGTTAATGAGCAAATCTGGTCTATCTTTATCAAGGCTTGTAGGTAAAAGAATGCTAGTCTATCCTTGCTCAGGAGAAATCAATTATAAAGTAAATGATGCAGCAGCTATAATTGAAAAAGTAAAGGCGCATTTTGCCCCCTTAAAACCAGTTATTGATAATGTCGATGGCATTAGTCTTGAATTTTCCGATTGGCGACTTAATTTGCGTAGCTCAAATACTGAACCATTATTGCGCCTTAATGTTGAAGCTAAAAAAGATAGTTGTTTAGTAAAAGAGCGAGTAACTGAAATAGAAAACATTATTAGGGAAGCTGATTAGTGTTTAATATGTTCAAGAGTCTATGGCTATACCGTTATTTTGTATTAAGCTCTATTCGTAATGAATTGGTGAGCCGTTTTGCTCGGAGTAAACTTGGTGGTTTATGGATGATAATCCAACCATTATCACAAGTGTTAATCTATGCGCTTATTCTATCAAATATTCTAGCGGCAAAATTACCTGGTATTGATAATAAATACGCCTATGCCATTTATTTAATGGCTGGTCTATTAGCATGGAATTTATTTAGTGAAATTATTAGCCGTAGCTTGACGCTTTTTATTGAGCAAGGCAATATAATGAAAAAAATGAGTTTCCCTCGCATTACATTACCAACTATTGTTGTTGGTTCTTGTGGACTTAACAATATTTTATTATTTATTTCAATGATGGGTATTTTTCTTTTATTAGGCCATCAATTTAGCTTTGTAACTTTCTGGCTAATCCCGCTTACTTTCATTGTAATAATGTTAGCACTCGGTATAGGCTTAATATTGGGCATTATGAATGTATTTATTCGTGATATTGGGCAAGCAATACCAATTATTCTTCAAATATGGTTTTGGTTTACTCCAATCGTATATCCAGAAAGTATAATCCCAGAAAGCTATCGCCATTTACTCGCATTAAATCCCATGTATCATATCACTAATGCATACCATCAGGTGCTAGTGTATAATCAAATGCCCGATATAAATGGTCTGATAAGTGTCTTTTTTATTGCTTGTGTCTTGGTGCTTGTGAGCCTATTTCTTTTTCGGCGTGCCAGCGCAGAGATGGTGGACGTATTATGAGCCTTTTAAATGTAAAAAATGTTAGTAAAGCATTTAGAACCTATTCATCAGAATGGAAACGGTTTGCTAACTGGTTTGGTTTGTCTGCAAAACCAAACGAAGAAAATTGGGTGTTACGCCATATTAACTTCGATATTCAACCGGGTGAGGCTATTGGTATCATTGGTCAAAATGGTGCAGGAAAAAGCACTCTGCTTAAAATTATTACTGGTACGTTACAGCCTTCCGAAGGAGCAATTCAGGTAAATGGTCGTGTTGCTGCAATTCTTGAGCTTGGTATGGGGTTTAATCCAGAGTTAACAGGTCGCCAAAATGTATTTCATGCTGCAGGGCTTATGGGATTTAGTGCCGAACAAATTCATCAAGCAATGTCTGACATTGAGGCGTTCGCAGAAGTAGGTAAATATTTTGACGAACCAGTGCGTACCTATTCAAGCGGAATGCAAATGCGGGTAGCTTTTGCTGTTGCAACTGCTTACCGTCCTGAAATTCTTATTGTTGATGAGGCATTATCAGTGGGAGATGCTTATTTCCAGCATAAAAGTTTTAATCGTATTCGTGAGTTTCAGGAGCAAGGCACAACATTATTGATTGTCTCTCATGATAGAAGCGCTATTCAAAGCCTTTGCGACCGAGCGATATTACTAGAAAAAGGCAAAGTAATAAAAGACGGTAATCCGGAAGAAATATTTGATTTCTACAATGCTATTATTGCTGAAAAAGAAAATAGCACAGTGGAAGTAACAAAACTTGAAGGTGGAAAAACCAAAACCGCATCAGGGACAGGCGAAGCAAAAGTTGAAGAGATTGTAGTCTATAATAGCAAAGGGGAAATTGCTGAAACAGTAGGTGTAGGAGAACAGATTGAACTCCAGTTTGTGGTTAGAGTATATGAGGATATTAAGAGTTTAGTCTTGGGTTGCGGCATCAAAGATAGATTAGGGCAAATGATGTTTGGAACAAATACATTTCATACAAAACAGTTGCTTCATCACCCAAAAAGTGATGATTTATTCATTTTTACGGTTTCTTTTGCTGCTAATCTTGGAGTTGGGAGCTATTCAGTTCATGTCTCTTTGGTAGAAGAGCAAAGTCATATTGAGAAAAACTTTCAATGGCTTGACAGGGCTGCAATGTTTTCTGTTATTAACCTAGATAAATATAAATTTGTAGGCACTGCTTGGAATGAAATGAACTTTAAAATAGAAAAGAAGTAGCTACATGAAGATAGAAAAGAAGTAGCTACATGTTAAATAAAATAAAGAGGGCTTTTACTTTCTTAAAAAAGAATAATGCTTCAAATCTTCACGCAGGCAGACCATTGGTCATACTGGACATTGGATGCCGTTGGGGCTTTGCTGACAAGTTCATTAGTGATATGAATAATATTCTTATATTTGGATTTGATCCTGATAAAGAAGAATGTAATAGACTTGAAAAATCATATAATAACGACAGTATTCGCCTAATTCCAATTGCTTTGGCTGATAAACTTGGTAATAGAACTCTATTTTTAACAAAAGAACCTGGATGTAGCTCGCTTTATAAGCCAGATACTAACTTGACTAAGAACTATCCAGCCCTTGATTGTGCAACAGAAGTTGCTCAAATTGAAGTTGAATTATCAACCTTAGACATTTGGGCAAAAGATAATAGCGTAAATTATATAGACTATATTAAAATTGATACTCAAGGCGCTGAATTAAGTATTTTAAAAGGCGCAAGTAAAATATTATCTAGCGTGCGATATTTGGAGATAGAAGTAGAATTTAATCCCATTTATGAAGGGCAACCTATTTTTTCAGATGTAGATTTCTTTTTAAGAAAATTCGGTTTTGTATTATGGAAACTTTCAAACTTGGTTCATTACGCTAAGGAAGGTGAAAGTGAATTAGTCTTGTCAAATGATTCAATAAATTACGACCATCACAAGCTAGAATATCAGACAAGGGGTGGGCAAATTTATTGGGCTGATGCTTTTTATATTCGAAGTGAAATTGTTGATGTTCTTTATGATAAACAATCTATAAAACAAATAAAACGCGATTCTGAGCTAGCTTATCGCTTAGGCTTTTTGGATATTAAGAAACGCTTAGATATAGAATTAAAAAATAGAGAGATTAATTAGGTGACTTTTATTTCATATGCCCAAAATTATGAAGATGTTATTCTTCATCGCGCTCTCAAACACATAGATAAGGGCTTTTATATTGATGTTGGTGCTAATGATCCAATTATTGATTCGGTGACAAAGGCATTTTATGATATCGGTTGGCGTGGAATTAATATTGAGCCAGTAAGTGAATGGTTCAAAAAACTTCAGCAAAATAGACCTGAAGATATTAACCTACAATTAGCTGTGGGCGCACGTAAAAGCGAGGTTAATTTTTTTGAACTTGTTGGCACTGGGCTATCCACTATGGATAAGTCAATTGCAAAACGTCATGAGAAAGAACATGACTTTGAGATAATAGAATATAAAATTCTAGCAGTCCGCTTAACTACTATATGTGAGCAGCACCCACATACCGATATTCACTTTTTAAAGATAGATGTTGAGGGAACTGAATTATCAGTCCTGCAAGGTCTAGATTTAAAGAAAATTAGACCATGGATTATTGTAGTAGAATCTACGCTGCCTAATTCACAAGAAGAAAATTATGAGGAATGGGAATATTCGCTAACAAAAAGAGGCTATCACTACGTTTATTTTGATGGACTTAATCGATATTATGTTGCCGATGAGCATGAAGAACTCGATAACGCTTTTACTGCCCCACCCAATTATTTTGATTTTTTTAAACGTGAGAGTGAGGATAGGATAGAGAAAGAGAACCAGAAACTAGAAATTGAACAAGATGCCGCAAAAATTAATTTTCAACAACTAGAAAAACATGCAAAGCAAGTAGAAGCGAATCTAGCAGATTCCCATCATCAGTACCAGCGATTAGAAACCCATACAAACAGTTTAAAAGAAGAAATAAATCAAACAAGTTCAAAGTTGTACGAGAAAGAAAGTAAACTACAAGAGCTAATGTTATCTCAACAAGAAATATTACTAGCTCAAATGGAAAAAGAAACTCAAATACAAGAAAATATTACAACTATTACTGAGAATAAGAAGACAATTGAAAATTTACAGTCTTCATTCGCAGATAGCAAAAAACAAAACAAATTACTTCAAGTCTCCTTTGCAGACTCTGAGCAAGAATATCAACAACTAGAAGTTCAAACGCAAAATCTTCATGAAGAAATAGACCGCAGTGATAAATTATTAAATGAAAAAGATAAAAAAATCGACTTTCTAAATAAGGAACAGGAAACAACAAAACAGAAAATTGATGAATTAAATCAATCATCGCACCATTGGTGGCTAGAATCAGAGCGATTGAACAAAGAATTACAAAGCGTATATCAAAGTAAACCGTGGAAAATTTCCTTATTTTTGAAAAACTTGGTACAACTCTTTAAGCGTGGTTATCAATTTATGAAGTGCCAATTAATTTGGGTTATTCAATTACCCAAAAGAGCCGTGCGCTGGTTGTTAGTTAAGGTCATGAGTTTTGTTATTAAACGTCCAAAAATAAGAGCTAGTGGAATGAAATTGTTGCGTGCTCACCCAAAACTTGAAGGAAAATTACGACAACTTGCTAATGCGCAAAACCTTGGTGCAGTACAAACTATAGATATAGAGAATTCTCACAATATAGGAAATGAGGCAATCATAGATACTTCACACCTAACACCCAGAGCGCGCCTAATTTTAGGCGAAATAAAAACCGCAATTGAACAAAATAAACAGATGGCTAAATAATGCGTATTGTAATTGATCTTCAAGGGGCGCAAACGGCAAGTCGTTTTCGTGGAATTGGTCGCTATAGCCTTTCTTTAGCTAAGGCAATTGCCCGCAATCGTGGGGAACATGAGGTTTTAATAGCGTTAAGTGGGTTTTTTCCTGAAACTATTGAATCTATCCGAGCTGAATTTGAAGGGATATTATCGCAAGACAATATTCGTGTTTGGAATGCACCTGGACCAGTCCGTGAACTTGAACCAGAAAACACATGGCGGCGCGAAACAGCAGAACTTATTCGCGAAGCTTTTCTAGCTAGTTTGCAGCCAGATACAATACTGATTCTAAGTCTATTTGAAGGATACGTTGATGATGCAATTGTTAGTATTGCTCGTTTAGATAAAATAACGCCTGTTAGTGTTATCTTATATGATCTCATCCCTTTATTAAATCCCGATGAATACTTAAAGGACGTACCAACCTATGAACAGCACTATTTACGAAAAATAGACTATATTAAGCGCGCCTCTTTGTTGTTTTCTATCTCAGAATCATCACGTCAGGAAGGACTCCTAAATTTAGGTTTCAAAGAGGACTTAGTTATTAATATTTTAGCTGCTGTAGACTCGCAGTTCGAACCACAAAAAATTTCAGATATTCAACAAAAACAACTAAGATTAAAGTTTGGACTGACGAAAGAATACCTCATGTATTCTGGAGCTACAGATCAGAGGAAAAACCATCTTAGACTCATAAGTTCATACGCAAAATTACCAAAGAGGGTTCGTTCTAGTCATCAATTAGTTCTTGTAGGGGGAATGCCAGAAGATCATAAAAGTAATTTTCTACAACATATTAAAAAATGCGGACTAGAACAAAATGAAGTAATTCTTACTGGAACAGTAAGCGATGATGAGATGGTATCCTTATACAATTTGTGTAAGGCATTTGTGTTCCCTTCATGGCATGAGGGATTTGGTCTGCCTGCGCTGGAAGCAATGAAATGCGGTCGGGCAGTAATTGCTTCCAATACATCAAGTTTGCCTGAGGTTGTTGGATATCCAGAAGCGCTGTTTGATCCATTTGATGAAGACTCTATGATGAGAAAAATAGAGCATGTTCTTACAAATGATAAATTTCGTACAAAGCTTGAGAAACACAGCATGGAACAATCAAAAAAATTCTCTTGGGAGACCTGTGCGAAACATTCAATTACGGCATTAGAAAAACATTATGAAAAGTCTGAAGCAGTAGGAAAGAAAACTAACAATGATAAGTTGGAAACCTTACTAATTGAAGAAATAGCAAAATTGGCAGGCACTTACGATGAAGAATATCTGCTACTAGCAGCTCAAGATATTGCTCAAAATCACCAAACGAAAAAAAAACGCCAATTATTAGTCGACATTTCTGAGTTAGTTCAGCACGATGCCAAAAGTGGCATACAACGTGTGGTTAGAAGCATCTTATCTGAATTGCTTTTCAACCCTCCCAAAGGTATGCAAATAGAACCTGTTTATGCATCGACAGAACATGGATATCGTTATGCACGCAATTTCACTTTAAGGTTTTTGGACTGCCCAACCGAGATACTAAATGATGATCCAATAGAATACCATTCAGGTGATATATTTTTGGGATTAGATTTACAACCTCATATTGTACCAGCGCAAAAAGAAATTTATCAACAAATGCGCCGACATGGAGTGCAGGTTCAGTTTGTGGTCTATGACCTGTTGTGTGTTTTATTGCTACAACATTTTGGTGAAGGAGCTGATAAAGTACACGTTCAATGGCTTGAAGTTATTACTCAAAGTGATGGCGCGGTTTGTATTTCTAAATCTGTTGCCAAGGAACTTGAGACCTGGATAAAAGAACACCCCGTAAAAAGACATCGTCCTTTTAAGATTTCCTGGTTTCATTTAGGTGCTGATGTTGGAAATTCCGTCCCCTCTAAGGGAATTCCTGATAATGCCAAAGAAGTTCTTGGTTTGATTGAGAAGCGCCCAAGTTTTCTATCGGTTGGAACGGTTGAGCCTCGAAAAGGACAAGCCCAAACTCTGGCTGCTTTCGAACATCTTTGGGCAGATAATGTCGATGTAAACTTAGTAATAGTTGGCAAAGAAGGTTGGATGGTTGAAGAGCTGGCAAAAAAATTGCGTCAACACCCAGAAGCAGGGAAACGCCTTTTTTGGTTGGAAGGCATCAGCGATGAATATTTAGAGAAAATCTATTCTGCATCTACATGCTTAATTGCCGCCAGTGAAGGAGAAGGATTTGGCTTGCCATTAATTGAAGCGGCCCAGCATAAACTGCCCATTATCGCTCGAAATATCCCTGTATTCAAAGAAGTGGCTGGTAAGAATGCTCATTATTTTAGTGGTAAAAATCCTAAAACAATTGCAAATTCAATAAAAAATTGGCTTGAAAAATATAAACAAAATAAACACCCAACCTCATTATCTATGAACTGGCTAACTTGGTCACAAAGTGCAGATCAGTTATTAAAAGCTCTCTCAATAGATATTGAAGAGCGTAAATAGAATTAAGCCATTAAAATTATTTTTAACATGGATAATAGACCTGCTTTAAAAGTAAGGTTTAGGGTGCCTTTAATTTGCTAGGAAAATAATCTTATCCACCTCATTTTCAATCATGAGACAATTATTTTTATATGATAGTTAAATGAAATGAAACGGAGTTAAGGCATGGCTTTTGAGTAAACACCATATTTAGCACTACCTTATATTGTAGCATCGCAGGCACAAAAACATATTACCCATAATGAGGCTCTTAAAGCGCTAGATAATATTGTTCATCTTAGTGTTGAAAGCCAAGATCTAACAATAGCTCCTAATTCTCTTGTTGATGGAGCGCGTTTTATAATAGGTGTAAACGCAACTGGGCAATGGACTGGCAATGATAATATGATTGCGGTTTGGCAAGGCAATGGCTGGACATTTCATACACAAAAAATAGGATGGGTGCTTGGGTTGAAGCCGGTGCAAAACTGGTTGTTTGGAGTGGTACAAATTGGGTTGAAATTACGGGGGCAGGGGCAGGTTTAAACCCAACTCCGCTTGTTGGCATAAATGCAACAGCAGATAACATAAACAGACTTTCATTAAGCAGTCCTGCTTCTTTATTTAACCATGAGGGGGCAGGACATCAAGTTAAAGTAAATAAAGCCTCTTTAAGTGACACTGCGTCTTTTTTGTTTCATAATAATTGGTCAGGGCGGGCTGAAATTGGACTAACAGGTGATGATGATTTCCATTTTAAGGTTAGTGCTGATGGATCTAATTGGCTTGATAGTATTTTAATTGATAAAGATAGCGGTGCTGTTAGTTTCTCTGAAGGTATTTCTGATATTGATGGAGGATCAATAGCAGGATTTAGGAATTATATGATAAATGGCGGATTTGCCGTTTGGCAGCGAGGGGAAAATTTGGGTCTTAGCTGGAATTATAAAGCTGATCGCTGGAATTGGTTTAACGTTGCAGGTGATGGCGTTGGGACTATTTCAAAATCTAATGATGTTCCAAGTGGGCAAGGGCTGGAATCTAGCCTCAAGTTATCTTTAACTTCTTTGCCTTCAACTGATGACGGGTTTAGGCAAATATTTGACCCATCTACCTATAAACAAATAGAAGGAAAAACAGTTACCTTATCATGTTGGGTAAAAGGTCCATCTGGCTCGACAATTATTGTTGATATTCACGATAATATGACTTCAATTGCTGCGAATGGAGCATGGCAGAAAATAGTTCATACCACTACAATTCCTTCAGGTCTATCACAGTCATGGGTTGGTCTATTTCGCAATCTTCAAACTGTTGCTGATTATTATGCAACTGGGTTTCAGCTGGAGGTGGGTAAAGTTTCAACGCCTTATGAGTTAAAACCATTGTCTTTGGAATTATCTATGTGCCGTTATTATTTTCGTTGTTATGCAACTGCACAAAACATAGCTGATTTAGCATATGCCAAGAGAATATCTCCATCTCAATCTGGCACTGACCCTTATGACTATACTGCTGAAACTTAGAGATTTAGTATCTCAATAAAAGGTCTTTCAGATATTCAAAAAATAATATATTGCTTTATGTAATTCTTATTATAGAACTTACAAACTAATGTTTCTAACTATTTATTTGGATAAATTGAATAATGAAAAAAGCAGTAATCACAGGAATAACAGGTCAAGATGGGGCTTATTTAGCAGAGCTTTTACTGCAAAAGGGTTATAAAGTTTATGGGGCTTTTCGCAGAACAGCATCAACAAACTTTTGGCGTTTAGATGAAGTAGGGGTTAGGGATCACCCAAACCTAAAATTAGTTGAATATGATTTAACTGATCTTGGTTCAAGCATTCGTTTAATCGAAAATGCCCAGCCAGATGAAATTTATAATTTAGCGGCACAAAGTTTTGTTGGTGTTTCATTTGAACAACCACATGCCACTGCACAAATTACGGGGCTTGGCCCATTAAATCTACTTGAGGCAATTCGCATTGTGAATACCAAAATTCGCTTTTACCAAGCCTCAACATCAGAGATGTTTGGACTAGTGCAGCATATTCCTCAGCATGAAGATACTCCTTTTTATCCTCGTAGCCCTTATGGTATAGCAAAATTATATGCCCATTGGATGACAATAAACTATCGTGAATCTTATGATATTTTTGGCACTAGCGGTATATTATTCAACCATGAATCACCTTTACGCGGGTTAGAGTTTGTTACACGTAAAATTACTGATGGCATTGCTAAGATAAAATTGGGTAAGTTAGATGTTTTAGAGCTTGGTAATATGGACGCAAAACGCGACTGGGGTTATGCAAAAGATTATGTTGAGGGAATGTATTTGATGCTTCAAGCTGAAAAGCCAGATACTTATATATTAGCAACCAATCGCACAGAAACAGTTCGTGATTTTGTATCAATGTCATGCAAAGCGGCTAATATAGATATTGAGTGGAAAGGCGCAAAAGAAGACGAAATTGCTATTGATACGGCTACGGGAAAAACAATAGTTAGAGTGAATAAAGAATTTTATCGCCCTGCAGAAGTTGAGTTGTTGATTGGTGACCCTTCAAAGGCAAAAGATGAACTTGGCTGGGAGGCTAAAACCACATTAGAAGAATTATGCGCCATGATGGTTGAAGCTGATATGCAAAGAAATGAAAAAGGTTATTTATTTTAATGTTAATACTTGTCACAGGTCTTTGTGGTTTTACTGGTCGTTATGTTCAATCTGAATTAGAGGCTAATGGGCATAGTGTAATTGGTTTGTCTTGTGATTTAACTGATCAAAAAGCAGTTGCTGATGAAGTTTCACGTGTACAACCCGAAGCTGTTATTCACCTAGCGGGAGTGGCATTCGTTGGGCATAAAGATGCAAATGCTTTTTATGAAGTCAACTTGATAGGAACGTATAATCTGCTTGCAGCCTTAGCACAACATGCACCTAATGTGCGCTCTGTTCTGTTAGTTAGTAGTGCTAATGTTTATGGTAATCGTTCTGAGGGTATTTTGAATGAAAATATTATTCCTGATCCAGCTAATGATTATGCAGTAAGTAAACTTGCTATGGAGAATATGGCTCGTCTATGGCAAGATAAATTGCCTTTATTCATCGTTCGTCCGTTTAATTATTCAGGGATTGGACAAGAGAATAAATTTATAATCCCTAAAATTGTGTCTCATTTTCGTGAACGTAAAGGGGTTATTGAACTGGGCAATCTTGATATTTCTAGAGATTTTAGCGATGTGCGAACTGTTGCTAAGGTCTATCAAAAACTTATTGAAATTTGTCCTGCAGGACAAACCATTAATGTTTGTTCTGGTAATTCTTATTCTTTGCGTGAAGTTATCGCTCTTTGTGCGAAAATCACTAATTATCAAATTGAAGTTAAGGTCAATCCTGACTTTGTTCGCCCAAATGAAGTGCGTGTTTTGATGGGAGATAATAACCTCCTAATGCAACTAATTGATAATTGGCAACTATTTAGTCTGGAAGAAACACTAAACTGGATGCTAACAGATAATAGTATTTAAGATAAATTTAGCTATAGAATTACTCGTAGACAACTTTAAATTACGGGTGAATTTACGGTGGCAGATACCGTAATTCAGTTGTTATTTTACCAAAACCCAAAGCAATCATCACTAATGTCGCCATCAAGTCTGTTTTCCCAAATAGATTGGTCACGAACATAGGTTTCTAGAGCGATAGATATATTATTCATAAATCCTGCCGCTTGAGAAAATACAACAAACTTCATATAGCTGACTTTAGATTCAGGTGTTTAGTATAGAATAGGTTGGCATATTAGTTTATTCATCGATCTAAAATTTCATCGAAGCAACAGTAAAGGTCACTAACGCAACCGTGGACAACAAGGTTATCGTGGATGAAACCGAGGGCTTCATCGTCAGATTTTATCTGGTTGAGGCGACCATCGCGATATTCATAAACAAATGGAAAGGTTTCGCGGATATCAGATAACATATCCCGAGGATTTATATTCCTGAAAGAAATCATAGTAAAAGAATTAAATTCAACAAAACATGCAAGCTTAAATCTTTCTATTGTCTTTGTGCACCCCTTTAAAACATCGGGTTCGAAACCCTCTACATCAATCTTTATTAAGTCAACACGATTTATCGTGTGCTCATTAACAAAATCATCAATCGTGATCACCGGAACATGAATATTTGCTTCATGTCCCAGGGTTTGGTCGGCTGACAAATGGCTTGCTGAAGCAGAATGCGGGTTATCGAAGAAACCAATATGTCCGTTTTTAGCACCTACCGCAACATTCTCTGGAAACACTTTAAAATCTGGATTATTAGCAATGTTCTTAGTTAACCACTTAAAAGCCTTCGGGCTTGGTTCGAATGCATAGACTGAGGCATTATGACTTGCAGCCATCAAACTTGTTACGCCTATATTTCCGCCAATATCAAAAACAATTGCATCTTCTGGAAGATACCCAAGTATTTTTGAATAGAAGGGATCGAGACCGACATTCAAAAAATAAGGATCTCGTTCGTCACCAACAATTTTAAAAACTGATTCTTTATAAAATAATTCTCTCATAGCATCCCTAATTCAAAAACCTTTATTCTACTATGCTGGCAAGTGAAACACAAGCAGATCTTTTAGTATGCACTGTGTTCCTGTCAGTAGCACGTTGATTGTCCGATTTTAAATTACGGTAACAGTTACCGTAGTTCTGTCGCTATAATTCAGTTATTATTTTACCAAAAACCCAAAGCAATTATCTCAACTTTGTGCAAAATGCTTGAGGAATGATATAAATATTTACCCTAATTGTGCTATTTAAGCAAAAGTGAACATATCTGCATCAAAACCAGCTAATGTTGTGTTGGTGAAAATTATGTCTACACCTTGATCTGAGAAGGTTACATCATCACCAGTTTGGCTGAAATTGCTTAGTGCAGTTGCAGCGTTAGCATAGCTGAAATTTTCGAATAATAATGTGTCCCAATCTTGCAAACCAAACACAGTGTCTGTGCCATCTTCATCAGCATCAAACACAAATATATCACCACCACGACCACCAAGTAAATTATCATCACCTATGCCGCCATCAAGACGATTTTCCCAAATTGATAAATTACGAATATAGGTCTCAAGATCGGCTGTTGTATTATTTATAAACTCTAATGATTCAGAAAAACCATTAACTACACTCTCACGTGTTGCACCGCCGTTAAGTGCATTAACCCAACTTGCTAAACCACCAGAATCTGGTGCTCGATCTAGCACGTTGTTATAAAGCAAAGTAACAAACGCAGAATTATCTAGCGAGCCGTAAACATCTTGAAATTCAGTTGAGCCAATAAAACCAGTGGTGATTGCTGCAAGTGAATTGCCGCTTTCAAGTGAGTTAACCCAACTTGCAAATCCGCCCTCATCTGGTGCACGATCTAGTGTTGCTTGATAAAGGCGATAGACTTGCCCAAGCATATCATCATATAAAATCTTTTGCCCATAAGCTGCTGCTGCAAAATCAGTATTATTTATAAACTCTAATGATTCAGAAAAACCATTGACCACACTCTCACGAGTTGCGCCGCCATTAAGCTGAGCAACCCAACTTGCTAGGCCACCAGAATCTGGTGCACGATCTAGCACGTTGTTATAAAGCAAAGAAACAAATGCAGAATTATCTAGTGAGCCGTAAGCTGCTTGAAATTCTGAGGAAGCAATAAAACCAGTAGTGATTGCAGCAAGTGAATTGCCGCTTTCAAGTGAGTTAACCCAACCTGCAAATCCTCCCTCATCTGGTGCACGATCTAGCGTTGCTTGATAAAGACGATAGACTTGTCCTTGAAGTGAAGTTAAATCAACATAATCTCCACCATCAAGTGCGTCGTTG
>Ga0256834_1000532_pt1 | contig 27340 bp, 24 predicted proteins | sample 4281140metaG_FD_190536 | JGI IMG/M metagenome (GOLD analysis project Ga0256834, IMG submission 190536) | Hydrothermal vent microbial communities from East Pacific Rise, Pacific Ocean - 4281-140 | ecosystem: Environmental > Aquatic > Marine > Hydrothermal vents | place: Pacific Ocean: East...
ATTGATAAAAATGAATATTTAGAGAAATTATTAGTTGTTTTCAACCCTGACTTATCTGAAAAAAGGCTTAAAGAAGGTAAAAAATATAAAATGGAATTTCATGGTGATGATGGATATCACTTTTCTTTATTATTGATTAAGTCTTTTGATGAAGATAACAATAAAGAACTATCAAATAGAATTATTCAAGAGAATAAAAACTCTATACAAGAGACAATTTTTAATAATATTAGTAATATTGATGGAAGTAAATATAAATATGATTTTTTAGTATATTTATTTCATAAGAATCCTAATTTTATAAAAGAGTTATTTGATGATAAAGAAAAAGTTGATAACCTAATTAGAAAGATACCTTCACTACTTAGAGGTAAAAAAATAGAAAAAAAGATTGGGAATTTATATCTATTTTTCATAGTAAACTTTTCAAAAATACACCAAGGAAAAGTCAAAAAGTTAAAATCTAAATTTTCTTCAATTAGCAGGTTTAAAATATGAATATCCAAAAACTAACAATTTATCTAAACCACTCAACACAAAAAAACAAACTAGGAACCTTAGCCAAAAAAAACAATAAAATCTACTTTGAATACTCAAAAGATTTTCTAAAAACAGCCATTGAAATATCCCCCTACAAACTCCCCCTAAAAGCTGGAGTTCAAGAGTGTAAAGACTCACCTTATGACAATCTGTTTGGTGTTTTTGCAGATTCTCTTCCTGATGGTTGGGGTAGGCTTCTTATGGATAGGCACCTATTGTCTTTGGGAGTAAATCCAAACTCTTTAACTCCACTTGATAGGCTCTCTTATGTTGGTAATTTTGGTATGGGTGCTTTGAGTTATGAACCTTGTCATAAAACAAAGGAGTTTAGTTTTGATGAGATTGTACTTGATGATTTGGCAAAAAGTTCTGCTGATATATTGGAAGGTAGTAGCGAAGAGTTGATAGATGAGTTGTTACTTTTGGGTGGTTCATCGGCTGGGGCTAGACCAAAAGTGATGGTTGGGATGAGCGAAGATAAAAAGAGCATCATCTCTGGTCAACAGAGTTTGAAAAGTGGGTTTTCTCACTGGATGGTCAAGTTTGCATCTTCAAGTGATCCAAAAGATGTTGGGGCTATTGAGTATGTTTATGCACAGTTAGCCAAAGATGCTGGTTTGGAAGTTCCTGAAGTTTCTCTTTTAGAGAGTAAAAAAGGAAGATATTTTGCTACAAAAAGATTTGATAGAGTGAGAGATGATAGGATTCATATGCACTCTGTTGCTGGTTTGACTCATAGTGATTTTAGATTTCCTACTCTTGATTATGATGATTTACTCTCTTTGTGTTTGCACTTGACAAAGAACTTTACTGAGCAAAAAAAGATGTTTCGACTTGCTTGTTTTAATCTTTTTGCTCACAATCGTGATGATCACTCTAAAAACTTCTCATTTTTGATGGATGAAAAGGGCGAATGGAATCTCTCACCTGTTTATGATGTTACATTTTCATTTGGTCCAGCTGGTGAACACAGTACAACTTATATAAATGAAGGAAAAAACCCAACAATAAATCATCTAAAGCAACTTGCAAAAAAACACAATATCAAAGATGCGAATAAGATAATAGACGAGGTAAAAGAGGCAGTTAGCAACTGGAGTAAATATGCCAAAGAGGTATCTATTAATCAAAAGATGATAAAAGAGATAGAGGGGTTTTTAAGAATATGAAAAAAATTACCATTGAAAAACTTATAGAAAAGATTGAGGGTGAAGCAACTTTAAACTATCACTTTAAAGATAATAAGATTTTGCATGTTGATATATCATTTTTATCAAGTCGAGGGATTGAAGATATACTAAAAAAAAGAGCTGCTGAAGATGCACTTGTTATAAATCCTAGAGTTTGTGGTATATGTGGACATGCCCATCTTATAGCTACTGTAAAAGCACTTGAAGATTGTTATAAAGATATTGAGATTTCTAAAAAGGCTGAAATTATACGGGAGCTTACACTAAATTTTGAAATTATACAGAATCATTTTAAGTGGTTTTATCTAACCCTTTTACCATTGGTTGGTGAGAAACAAAAAATTATAGTGGCTTCAAAGGGAGCATCTTTGATGAGTAAAGCTATTGCTCATCTTAGTGGTCAGTATCCTCATAACTCATATGCCATAGTAGGTGGAGTAGTAAGTGATATAACATCTATGGACATCATAAAAGTGAAAAATCTTATAAAAGAGAGTATATCTTTTTTTGAAAATAATTTAGTAAAAGCTGATACAAAAGAGCTTCTTTCATGTCAAAAGATAGAGACATTATTGGAAAAAGATGGTGATTTACCAAGACTATTGAAGATGATATTAGATAATGGTTGGCAAGATTTAGGAAAGAGTTTTGATAGATTTATAGTTTTTGGAGATAATAGTTATTTTAACAGAGGCAAGTCTATAATAACAAGAGTTCAGCCAAACATATCAGAATCTTATCTTCAAATCGATTCAAACTCTAACTCTTTGGCTAAAAATGTCTCTTATAAACATAAGTTTTATGAAGTAGGACCTCTTAGTCGTGCGATGCTTTTAAAAACTCCACTCATAAAAGATGCACATAGAAGATATGGCGATAGCCTTTTTTCTCGTATACTCGCTAGAAGTTGTGAGAGTTTACAACTTCTATATCATTCACTTGAGTTGTTAAGAAAAATTGATTTAAATGAACCATCATTTATCAAGCCAACAGTTTCTATCAAAAAGATAACAGGTGTTGGTGTAGGTTCGATTGAAGCTGCTCGTGGATCTTTGATACATAAGGTAGAATTAGAGAAGGGGATTATAAAATCATATGAGATTATAACTCCTACGCAATGGAATTTGAGCAATGGAGATAAAGATAACTTAGGTATTTCTCAAAAGGCAATGATAGGTCTCAATGATACTGATATCGCTGAGTTTGTCTTTAAATCTTTTGATATTTGCTCAGTTTGCACTACTCATTAAATAAGATAATTTAACTCCCAATTATAATAGTTTTTTATATGTCAATCTATGTTTTAACCATGACTAAAGAAAAGCTCCACTACAATACTGAATGAGTATTCATTTACAAATAAGGAGGCTTTGATGGCTGATAAACGGTATGAGTCAGTAAAAAAACTTTTTGATGCAAAAAGTGCAAAAGTTGAGACAAACAGAGGTGAGGCTTACTATGAGAAGCTTTTTAAACAGTGTGAAGATAGATTGAGTGAACTTAGAGAGTTAACACCTCTTAAAAATAGACTAGATTTTAAAGAGACAATATTTGATGAGGGTGTAAATCGTAGGGATTTTATGAAGTGGGCATCTGCAACAACTGCGATGCTTATGCTTCCCTCGGTATTTACTCCCTTAGTAGCAGAAGCGGCAGAACTTATGAATAGAGTTCCTGTAATCTGGATTGAGCTTAGTGACTGCGCTGGAAATACTGAGGCACTTATAAGAAGTGATGGACCAAAAGTTGATGAAATCATCCTTGATATCATCTCTTTAGAGTTTCACGATACTCTACAAGCGGCATCAGGTCATCAAGCTGAGAAACAGTTAGAAGAGGCAGTTGAACACTTCAAAGGAAAGTATTTATTATTTGTTGAAGGTGCTGTTCCTATGGCTATGGATGGTCTCTATGGAACAAATGGTGCAAAAGGTGAAACTTTTAAAGATCAACTAATTAGATTATCTAGTGATGCTGCTGCTATTGTTGCTGTTGGTAGTTGTGCTACATTTGGTGGTGTTCCAGCTGCTGCTCCAAACCCAACTGATGCTGTTGGTGTTATGGATGTTGTAAAAGGGAAACCTATTATAAATATTCCTGCTTGTCCTGCCAATCCTTCAAATATGGTTGGTGTAATTTTACATTATGTATTAACAGGTCAAGTTCCTGAGCTTGATTCACTTCTAAGACCTAAGTTTGCATTTGGTTATAGAATACACGATAACTGTGAAAGAAGAGCACACTTTGATGCTGGTGAGTATGTTGAAGAGTGGGGAGATGAAGGGGCTAAAAATAACTTCTGTTTATATAAAGTAGGCTGTAAAGGTCCTATGACATTTAATAACTGCTCTATTATTCGTTACAACGAGGGTGTTAACTGGCCTGTTGGAGTTGGGAGAGGTTGTATAGGTTGTTCGGAACCTGATTTTTGGGATAAATATGCATATGAGAGACCAATGTCAAATGCTCATATAAAAGCACCAACTGGTGGGGTTGAGAAAACTGTTGATGAGTTTGGCTTGGGACTCTTAACAGCAGCTGGTATTGGTATAGGTATACATGCAGCGGCAAGTATTGTTGGTGGTAAAAAAAGTAATGAGGAGAATCAGTAATGAGCAAAAAACATATTATCGTTGATCCAATCACTAGAATTGAGGGACATCTTAGAATTGAAGCTGTGATTGATGAAAATAATAAAATTGTAGATGCATTTAGTTCATCAACTATGTTTAGAGGAATTGAGACAATTTTAAAAGATAGAGACCCAAGAGATGCTGGACTTCTTGCTATGAGAATTTGTGGTGTTTGTACAGGTACTCACTATCAAAGGTCCATAGAAGCAGTTGAAGATGCTTTTAATATAACAATCCCTAAAAATGCAAGACTTGTTAGGAATTTAATTCAAGGTGCACTTTATATACATGATCATCTTGTTCATTTTTATCATCTACATGCTCTTGATTTTGTTGATATCATCTCAGCTACAAAAGCTGATCCTGCAAAGACAGCCCAAGAAGCTATAAAATGGGCAGGTATTTCTGGTTATAAACCATACACGTCAGCTGAGGCAGATTTTAAAGCTGTTCAAGATAGAGTTATTAAGTTTGCCAAGCAGGGTCGCTTAGGTATATTTGGAAACGGATACTGGGGAAATAAACATTATAAACTAACTCCTGAACAAAATCTAATAGGTGTTACACACTATCTAAAAGCTTTAGATATTCAAAGAGATTTAGGAAAAATGCAAGCAATTTTTGGTGGTAAAAATCCACATCCTCAATCCATAGTTGTTGGTGGTGTCACTTGTGTTCAAGACATACAAAATCCATCACGAATTGCTCTGTTTAAACAACTTTTAAAAGATGGAACAGACTTTATAAAAGGTGCATATCTTCCAGATATTTATATGGCAGGGACTATGTATGCCGATGAAGCTACGGATAAAGATGCAACATATAAAGGTATAGGTGGAACTGGTGGAGGTATTTTAAGTTTTATGAGTTATGGTGATTTTAAACTTGATGATACAGGCTTTTATGAAGCTGATCAACTATTTCCTTCAGGTTTAGTTTTAGATGGTGATATATCAAAAGCACTAGAAGTTGATACAGATAAAATAACAGAAGATGTAACTCACGCATGGTATAAAGGTGATAAACCTCTTCACCCTTATGTTGGAGAGACTATACCTAACTATACAGGATTAGAGAAAAAAGATGATGGATATGCTTATCTTAAAACTGATGAGAAATACTCTTGGATAAAATCTCCAAGATATGATGGAAAAGCCATAGAAGTTGGACCTCTTGCTCGTATGGTTATTGGTTATGTAAAAGGGGATGAAAGAATTACAAAATATGTAGGTAACTTTTTAAAGAGAGCAAATCTTCCAGTAACTGTACTATTTTCAACTATTGGAAGGACAGCGGCAAGAGCAATTGAGACTGAGCTTATGGCAGATGTTATGATGGATTGGGTTGATGAGTTAGCTAAAAATACTGCTAGTGGCGATCTTAGTACATGGACAGAGTTTGATTTTGATGAGGTAGCAGTTGATTGTAAAGGTGCTGGACTTGCTGAAGCTCCTCGTGGTGCATTGGGTCATTGGGTAAATATAAAAGATGGAAAAATTACAAATTATCAAGCAATTGTTCCTTCAACTTGGAATGCAGGACCTCGTGATAAAGATGGAAAACTAGGAGCTTATGAAGCAAGTCTTATCGGTACAAAAGTTGCAAATCCAGAGGAGCCTTTGGAAATTATAAGAACTATTCATAGTTTTGATCCATGTATTGCATGTGCCGTTCATGTTATGGATACAAAAGGTAAGGAATTAGCTGTTTACAAAGTTGATCCTAACTGTACATTTTAAAGGAGCCTATTATGAAAGGGTATAAGAATGTAAAACGGATGACTAGTGCGATGAGGCTTATCCACTGGGTCAATGCAATATCTATGATAGTAGCTATAATTACTGGATTATATATTGCAGCTCCGTATTATCAGAGTTTTATTGCAGATCCAGCAGTTGATAAGTATGTTATGGCATGGAACAGATGGGGACACTTTATAGTGGCTATAATCTTTGATGTAACTTCTATTATTGTGGCTTATCTTTTCTTCTTTTCAAGATTTGAGAAGCCAATTATGAAGTTGATTCCAACACCAACAAATATAAAAGAGTTTTTTGAGGTTTTGATAAATCTTATAACTTTAAATCGTAGAAAAAACTTTGATTCATCTCATAGTGATAGTTTTAATACTGTCTATTTTACGATTTTTCATCTATTACTAGCTTGGATGCTTTTTACTGGACTTCAATTATATGTACACGGTTTAGGATCGGGACTTAGTAGCATTGGTTCTTGGTGGCCGTCTATGCTTCATCTAGTGACTGATTGGACTCTGCCTGTAAGCTCTTGGCTTGTTGGCTCAACAGCAACGGGAGTAAATATCATGGATGTTAGAATTACTCACCATTATGCTATGTGGTTTATAATTGTTTGGGTTGTTTTTCATATCTATTATCAGATATGGAGAACAATTTTTTGGCAAGAGGGAGATATCTCTATTGTTTTTGGTGGTAATAAATTTGTCAAAGACGATAAGTAGAGGGGTTTCCTCTGCTTTATCACTAAACATTAAGTGGTGGTACTAATAGGCTTCACCCTTTAATGTTTATTATAGATGATACCTCCTTATGAATTTATGTAACTTAAAGGTATAGTTTGGATAACTCTTTTGCTCTTATAGGTATTGGCAATATCATGTTTTGTGATGATGGTTTAGGCATATATGCTTCTGAGTATATAAAACGAAACTATGATTATTCTAAAAATCTTACGGTTTTAGATGGTGGTGGACTTGGTTTTACTTTGATGACCTATTTTAGTGAGTATAAAAAGGTATTTATAGTTAGTACCACTTCAGAGGGTAAAAACTCTGGAGATATTTTTAGGTTCTCAAAGGATGAGCTTATGAGCCAAGGTACAACAAGGCAAAGTGCAAATGAAGTAGAAGTTGTACAGATGGTAGAGATATGTTCTATCTTGGATGATGAGATGGCAAAAGTTGAAATAATCGCTATGAAGCCAGATAACATCATACCTGTTGAAGCAAATCTAACCCAAAAAGTTCAAGATAATTTCCCAAAACTTATAAAAAAAATTCTAGATTCACTAAAGGACAGTGGTATGCAGCTAACAAAAAAAAATAATGAGATAACACTAAAAGAAATTATAAAAGAGTATGCAAACCCAACACAACAAATTCACATATAAGGAAATGAATGTATTTTGTTTTTGAGATAGAGTTTAAAAGCAATAAAAGTTATATATCAGATATCATAAAAGCCATAGCAAAAAAGATTTCAGTAGATTTAGATATCAACCATACAAAAGATAAAATCATCTTAGTATCTAAAAAAGATGAGCCAGAATTAGAAGAGTTTTTAAAAGATTTAGAGTCAAATCTTCCAGCTTCTATAAACTTAGGAAAAAGCAAACACTATCTAGCAGATGAAAAACCAGAGTTTGAGACAATAGTTGAAAACAGTTTACCACTTGATTTAGCTCTTTGTCCAAGTTGTCAAAAAGAGATGTTTGATGTTAGCAGTAGAAGATACTATTATCCATTCACATCATGTAATTGTTGTGGTAGTAGACACTCCTTTTTAGAACAATATCCATATAAAAGAAAAAACTCTACTATGAAGTTCTTATCTCCTTGTCAAGCTTGTCAAAATGAGATGAAAGAGAACCCTTTAAGAAGAGATTATCCACTTATATCATGTATAGATTGTGGCATATCGCTAAAGATGCTAGATAAAAAAGATGAAAGATATGCAAATGATAAGGGAAGTTATAGAAAACTTTTTGAAGTAGCTGCTAAAGCTATATCTAAAGGAAAAGTTGTGATTATGCAAACAACTTTTGGTAGACGAAAGTTTTTTAAACCAACCCAACAAAGTGAGCTTGATAAATCTATTTTGCTTATAACAGATGCTTCAAAACTAAATGAACATCTCATGATGGTTCCACAAGAGTTCAATGCACTTTTAAGTATAGAAAGACCTCTACTTAGGATTGCTACAAAGTCTACAGAATTAAAAAAGTTATATGAAAGCAGTTTATGGTGTAAATATCCTGATGATGGGATGAGTATGCTTTTAGCAAAAGAGCTTATGACACTTAGTTTGGATTTTGTAGCATACAAAGAGTGTGAAGATGATAGTGATGGAGATTTTTTGATAGATTTTGATATACCTATCAAAACTCAAAATGATTTTAAGCTATTTATAAACCAAGATATAAAACTTCTTATAAGTGGGGAAAGATTAATATATCCTCAAACTATAACTAATCCCAAAAGAGGTCGTTTGAGTTTTGCTAATGATTTTATAAGTGTTGATGGTGTGATAGATAAAATAGAGTACTTCTCAAAATTACCCGCATCTGAAGTTTATATAGAGAATGATGAGCCAATAGAGCTTGAGTTTGAAAATATATATAAATTTGATGGATTTAAAGCATCAATGTTATCAGTCTTAGCAGAACATGATAGGCTAACCAAGAAAGCTATAGGAGTACATTTTGATGATAAACTACACTTTCTATACTACAACCAAAAAGAGGTTATAGATATAGTGTCTCCAAAAGAATTTAATGCAAAAAGTCTGTTTGAAAATATCACAAATCTTCGAAATGGTTCAGATAGATTGGTAAAGAATTTTAAAAAGAAGTTTCCAGATCTTTATGAGAGATTGGATAAATTAGATAATAAATACAATATCTTTGATGTAACAGCAATATTACTAGAGCTTGAAAACGAAAGTTTTGATGGCATAAGTGCAACTGCTCTTACATTTATGGGAAAAGGTGGAGTTCAAATAGATATAAAAGTTGAAGATAATTATTTTAATAACTATGCTTATATTGCTTCACTGATGAGCTATAAACTAACAGATGCAGATGCTGGGCTTTTGTGTTACAGCATATATGAGAGTTTTGGTGATTATATAGCAGATATTGTAAATCAACTGATGAATAAAACAAAATCAACTACTTTAACTCTTAGTGGTGAAACATTTGCGAATCAGGCACTTTGGGGTAGAATACAGAGAAATCTAGCATTAAAAAAACCAATACTAAATGTTAACTATCCGATTGGACATGGGAATGAGATATATGGAACAAATTACTTATAGAGTAGATATAACAGGAAGAGTTCAAGGCGTAGGATTTCGTCCATTTATTTATCAGTTAGCCCATAAACTTTTTCTAAATGGAACTATTAGCAATGGTTCAAGTGGTGTAGAAATATTTATAAATGCAACAACGAGTGAGTTAAATACTTTTATAGAGAGTGTAAAAAGTGATGCTCCACCTTTAAGTAAAATAGATAAGATCGATTTTAAAGAGTTAAGCTTTAAATCTTTTGATAATTTTACTATCATTGAGAGTTTGTATAATGGTAAAAAAACAACTCTTATACCTCCTGATATATCTATATGCAAAGCTTGTGAGAGTGAGCTTTTTGATAAATCAAATAGAAGATATCTACACCCTTTTATCACATGTACAGATTGTGGTGTTAGATACTCTATCATAAAAACTTTGCCTTACGATAGAGAAAATACCTCTATGAGTAGTTTTGAGATGTGCAAAGTTTGTGAAAGTGAGTATAATAATCCAAATGATAGAAGATATCATGCACAGCCAATTGGATGTCATGATTGTGGTCCGAAGCTCTCTATGGATATTGATAGGGTTGTAGAGTATTTAAGAGATGGAAAGATCTTAGCTGTTAAGGGAGTTGGTGGCTATCATCTAGTTTGCGATGGGACAGATGATAAGGCTGTAAAAAGGCTAAGAGAGAGAAAGAGACGTCTTAGTAAACCTTTTGCTGTCATGGTAAAAGATATAAAGGTAGCCAAAGAGTTAGCTTATATTAACTTATATGAAGAGAGGTTATTAACATCAAAAGAGAGACCGATAGTTTTACTAAAATCAAAACAGGCTCTAGCTAATAGTGTGACTCCAAATATCTCAAAGATTGGATTGTTTTTACCATATACTCCTCTTCATCTTTTTTTGCTTCATAAACTTAATAAACCACTTGTTGCCACTTCTGCAAATGTTACAGATGAGCCAATATATACAAACTTAGAGTCACTAAAAAAGTTAGAGGGTGTTTATGACTATGTACTTGATCATAATAGAGAGATTGTAAATGGTTGCGATGATAGTGTAGTTATGGTTGTAAATGAGCAAACTATTATGATAAGACGAGCAAGGGGGTATGCTCCAAGTTCTATAAAACTCCCATTTAAACTAGATAAAAATATATTGGCTCTTGGAGCAAATCAAAAAAGTACTATTGCTATAGGATTTGATAATGAAGTTATACTCTCTCCTCATATAGGTGACCTTGATACTATTGAGTCTGTTGAGTATTTTCATAAAAATATAGAGAGTTTAAAAAGAGTTTATGATTTCAAACCTAATCTTGTGGTATGTGATAAACATCCAAACTATGAATCTACAAAGTATGCAAAACAAAATTATACAATTGTTAAAGAGGTGCAGCACCACTATGCCCATATTTTAGCTGTAATGGCTGAAAAGAGGATAGAAGGTAGGGTTTTGGGTGTGGCATTTGATGGTACTGGTTTTGGAGATGATAGTAACCTTTGGGGTGGTGAGTTTTTAGTTTGTGACTATAAAGATTATAAAAGAGTAGCTCACTTGAGAGAGTTTAAACTTCTAGGAGGAGCAAAAGCTATAAAAGAGCCAAAAAGAGTAGCGTTAAGTCTTTTGTTCGAGCTTTATGGTGAGGAAGTCTTGAGTATGGAAAATCCAACTACGAAAGCATTTAAAAAAGATGAGCTTAAAACTCAGTTTATCATGTGGCAAAAAGGGTTAAATGCTCCATTTAGTTCTTCATGTGGGAGATTGTTTGATGCTATCTCTTCACTAACTGGAGTTTGCCAAGTGATGAGTTTTGAAGGTGAGAGTGGAATGCTTTTGGAAGAGCTTTATGATGATAGTATAGTTGATAGTTATCCATTTTCATTTAAAGATAAAAAGATAGATATCTTGCCTATGATAGAAGAGATACTAAAAGATTCGACAGATATAGCAGTTTCAAAGTTTTTTAATACTTTGGTAGAAATTATAAAAGTAGTAAAAAATGATTATGATTTACCATTGGTACTTAGTGGTGGAGTATTTCAAAATAGAGTTTTATTAGAGCTTATTTTTAAAGAATTTCCTGAAGTGATTGTACCAAATGAGATACCACCAAATGATGGAGGAATTTCACTTGGGCAAATTGCAACTCAACAACTAGTATGAATCTTATACTCTCCAAGCTCTTTTCCTCTAGCATCTATAATATGCACAGCACATGCAATACAAGGATCAAAAGAGTGTAACACTCGTAGAACCTCTAATGGTTTTGAAGGATCTTCTAGCTTAATCCCGATAAGTGCCTCTTCATAAGCACCTCTTTGTCCTTGCAAATCTTTAGGTGCTGCATTCCATGTTGTTGGTGCGATGACCTGATAGTGTGTGATCTTTTGTTCCTCTATCTTTACAAAGTGTGACAAAACACCTCTAGGTACTTCAAAAAAAGCCCTCCCTTTTGTATCTTTTGTCAACTCCTCAAACTGATATCTGCTCCAAGTGTCAATATCATAATATTTGATATTTTCTACTAATCTATTAATAAACTTGAAAATATACTCTGATATATAGGCACTTTCTATCGCCCTAGCTGCATTTCGTCCAATAGTTGTGGAGAGATCAGTTAACTCCAATTCACACTCAGTTATAAATTCATCTACAAAAGGTTTAATAAATCTGTTTCCTCTCTGGTAACTGATAAGTACCCTTGCAAGTGGACCACACTCCATCATTTTACCATCATACTTTGGTGATTTAATCCAACTATATTTATCATCTTTATGGGCTGTTTTTAATGTACCATCTTCATTAAGATCAGTATAGCAAATATTATCCCCATCATACCATGCCCTCTCAATATTTTCTCTGATTTTACTTTCATCAAAAACTTCAACATTCTCAAAATCATGACCATAAATCACACCCTCTTCAAAAAGATTGTTCTCTTCATCAAACTGATAGCCACCAACACTTAAAAAGTTTCCATTTGCTTTTCCCAAACCTGCTTTGATTTCATCTTTATATGCACATGTGAGCAACTTTACATCTGGAAGATAAGCTCTATCAATAAAATCTTTAGCATCTTTAAGAATAAAGATAAAATCATTCAACCGCTGAGGATTGAGCATATCAGCAACACTTGTGATACCACCGACAACAATTGATTGTGGATGAGGTGTTTTTCCACCAAAAATTGCAATAGCTCTAGAGATATTGGTTTGAAATTTTAATGCTTCAAGATAGTGTGAAAGCAAAAGCAAATTCTCTTCAGCTGTAAGTTTATATGCTTTATGTCCCCAGTAGCCATTACTAAAAAGCCCAAGTTTTCCAGCTTTAACAAACTTCTGTAATTTCTCTTTGATACCGATATAGTGTGCATGTGAATTTGCATAAGGTCTAAGTGAATATTTATGACCTATTTTACTAGTAAGTTTGGGATCTGCTTCGAGAGCTTTAGTAACATCTACAAAATCCAAAAGATGCAGATGATAAAAATGCACCACATGATCTTGTAAAAAAAGTGCCAATGACATCAAATCTCTGATAATTTCGCCATTTTTAGGCAAATTAATACTATATGCATCTTCTACAGAAGATATAGCAGCACGAAAGTGTGAATTGGTACAGACACCGCAGATTCTACCTGCTAACAATCCTGCATCTCTAGGATCATGATTTTTCATAATAATCTCAATACCTCGAAAAAGCTGTCCACTGATATACGCTTCTTGTATTATATTGTTTTCATCAATCTCTACTTCTGCCCGTAAATGCCCTTCGATTCTTGTGATTGGGTCAATAACTATCTTTTTCATTTTATGCTCTCATTCTCCACTTTTCTCTCATTGGCAAGTTTGTCAAAAAATCCCATCTCTACACATCCCATACATCCATGTCCTGCTTGTACAGGCCAGCTGGTTCCTTTATTGAACTTCATTGTTGGACAGTTGGCATTGGTATAGGGACCTTTACATCCCATCTCAAAAAGGCACCACCCTTTTCTAGCACCATCATCACCCCACTCTTGGACAAATTCACCAAGCTCATAATGTCCGCGTCTCTCACAATTATCATGAATTCTACCTTCATATGCCCATAGCGGTCGATTGAACTGATCAAGTGGAGGCAACTCTTCAAACATAAGATAAGAGAGTAGTGTACCTACTATATTAATCGGGTTGACTGGACATCCTGGTAGATTGATGATATCCTTTTGATCCAATGCTTCACTTACCCCAACTGCTTGGGTTGGATTTGGTGCTGCTGCTACCACACCACCATCAAACGCACAGCTGCCAACTGACATGATTATCGCTGCGTCTTTGGCACACTTTTGTAAAAGTTTGATACCTGTTTCCCCTTTTGATCCAATACGAAGAAATTTACCATCCATTGCTAAGGGGATTGCCCCTTCAACAATCAATATATATTTTCCTTTTTCATGGGTTATAATATACTCTAGTGCATTCTCACTCTGATCTCCACTGGCACTCATTAAGAGTTCATGATAATCCAAAGAGATATAATCAAAAATCAAATCCTCAATACTTGGATGTGAAGATTTGATAAATGCTTCAGAGTTTCCTGAGCAGTCTGAAAGTTCTAACCAAATGATTGGTACTTTGTTCAAGGTGTTAATCCCATCTTTAATCACACCTTCAAACTCAGGATGTAACTGCATAGTTGCTGTAACCATAGATATCCAACTGTTAACCTCTTTAGTTTTAATTTCAAATGCATCAAGAGCACAAGAGAGATTTTCACTATCCAACTGATTTTGCGGATGGAGTCTGTTAAACTTCTCTATCCTCTTTTTAGCCAATTTAATCTCTTCTTCCCGCTCAATATCCTCTAAACTCTTTTTTGGCATATTTGGATCTACTAAACATTGAGATGCATCAATGAGATTTTCTACCATCTTTTTACATCTGCCACACACCCTGCCAGCTTGACTAAAAGGTGCTAACTCCTGAAAGTTTGCAATACCTGTTTTGGCTACCAACTCTTCAATATCTTTTTGATAAACATGTTCACAGCTACAAATCAATCTGCCTCTCTTTGAAAGTAACCTATTTTGATAAAGATATGAAATATCAACACTCTCTTTATCTTTCATCAAATTTTCCAGGTATCCGATATCAACATTGGAATTGATACCGATAAATCGTACCAGTTTGTCATCATGGAGATAATACTCATCAATTCTCTGATCTTGATCTGAAGTGATCAAGATCTTTTCATACTCTTTGGTAAAATCTGGTGATCTGACCTCTACTAGATTAAATTCTCCTACTTTTAGCATGTCAATTGTTACTTCACATTCAAACTCTTTTTTTTCAGTTGCTAATATATCTGCTATCGCCACATCAGCCTGTAAGATACACTCTTTAACATGTCCTGCTATAAAACCAAGTTGTTCAACTTCTGCCACTTCACCCACGGCATAGATATCTTTATCACTCGTTTTCATATAAAGATCAGTTAAAATTCCCCTGTTACACTTTAAGCTATCTCTTGCAAAATCGATATTTGGTTCAATCCCAACACCAAATATTAAGAATGGATTCTCTATTTTATGTTTTTTTGTTATTAAAACCTTGAGTTCATTAGCAACAATCTTTTTATCAACAATCTCATCTTGATAAGAAATCATCACTTTACCACTTTTGAGATAGGTTGATTCAATCACTTTAATTGACTCTGCAGAGAGTGTTCTATCGTATAATGTATCACTTCTGACTAAAAGGATAATTTTTTTAACAGAAGGCATATGATTTAGCGTTTCCAAAAGCTCTAAAGCGATCGGACCGGCACCAACAATCACAACTTCTCTATTTTTGATACCATCTTTGATTTTTTTACTGTCATTTGCACTTCTAAATAGTGATATATTCTTGATATTTGAGATATCAAACAGGGCTTTAGGAATCGAACCGGTTGCTATAATCAACTTGTCGTAACTAAATTGAGTATTTTGCGTTATCACTTTTTTAGCATCTTTATCAATTTTCGTTACTTTTTGATTTAGTTTCACTTTAACAGCAGGCTCAAGACTTAAGGCAATCGAATCTACTGTATCACTTTCATCGATAAGATTACATAAATGTATTCTGTCATAGGGCATATATGCTTCATCGGTAAGTATAATAACCTCAATATCTGAATCACTTTTTTTGATTTTATTAGCGACATAGGTACCACCTATACCCCCACCAACAATGACAATTTTCATCTTATCCCTTTTAGTAAATGAAATTATATCACTATTGTAACAATAAAATACAACTAAAGAGTAATTTTAACCAAAATCAAAAACTAAAGATAGTAATATATGAATACTCATTCAGTTTAAAGGGTATAGGATATGGAGCTATCACTATTAGTTATATTTTGGTATGGTATTTTACACGCTTTTGGACCAGATCATTTGACTGCGATTGCAGATTTTTCTATAGGAAAAGCTAAAAAAAAGACTCTTCTTATTACTACCCTTTTTGCAATAGGTCATGGACTTAGCCTTTTTGTTTTTGCAAAAATACTTAAAAGTATAGATATCTCTGAAGATATTTTGGCTTATGGAGATATTATCTCAGCTTCAGTTATAATTATGATTGGTCTATACTTACTATTTATGGTAGTAACAGATCGCATACATCTTAAAAAACATCTTCACGATGGTAAAGAACATCTTCACATATGGTTTGGTTCATCACACAATCATAACAGTATCGATACAACTTCATCATTTAGTATAGGTGTCTTAATGGGTATAGGAGGGGTAAGAGGTATGCTTATAACACTTGGAGCTGTAAAAGGTGGAGATGTTGATATGATGATGGTTTTAGCATTTACAACTGGAGTTATGCTTGTCTTTGTATCTTTTGGATTTTTGATACTTTTTATAAATCAAAATTTTTTAGGAGATATAAAAAATGTTAGAAGAACTTTTACTATAGCTGGGGTGATATCTCTTGTTGTTGGTACAAATATATTATTAGGATAGGGGAATTATAAATGTGTAAAGATTGCGGATGCTCAATAACAGGTAGTGAACATACTCACAACCATTCACACGGACATAGTCATGATCATCAAAAGGCTCATGAACACCTACATCATAATCCACAGTTAAATGATGCAAAGACAATATCAGTAATACAAAAGATACTAGATAAAAATGACCATGAAGCAGAACATAATCGTGCTCATTTTGATAATCACAATGTACTTGGCATAAATCTTATGAGTAGTCCTGGTAGTGGAAAGACTACACTTTTAGAGTATTTGAGTGATATAGCAGAGTTTAAGTTTGGAGTTGTTGAAGGTGATCTTGAGACAAGTAAAGATGCAGATAGATTAAAAGCCAAGGGTATTCCAGCTATGCAGATACAAACTGGTTCAGCTTGTCACCTAGATGCTTTCATGGTACATAAAGGGCTTCATGATATGCCATTAAGTAATATTGATATCTGTTTTGTTGAAAATGTAGGAAACTTAGTATGTCCAGCTTCATATGATGTAGGGACACATCTAAATATAGTTTTAGTATCTATACCTGAGGGTGAAGATAAGATTGCGAAGTATCCTGTGATGTTTCGTCAAGCTGATCTTATTCTTATTACAAAAACTGATCTTCTCCCTCACTTTAAGTATGATATAGAAGCTGAAAAGAAGGAAGCTAGACGAATAAAACCAAATGTTGATATCTTAGAAGTCAATATAAATGATATAGACTCTGTAAAAGCAGTAGCAAATTGGATAGAGTTTAAGAGAAAGATGAGAAGATAGTATGTGTTTATCCATTCCTAGTAAAGTAGTAAAAATTAGTGAAGATGAGACTGTATGCACAGTTGATACTATGGGAGTTAAAAGAGATGCAAATCTTATGATGATGAGTGAAGGTGATATAAAGATTGGTGATTATGTCTTACTTCATATAGGATTTGTTATGAATAAAATAGATGAAGATGAAGCTTTAAAATCCATAGAGACATATAAAGAAATTTTAGAGCTTATGGATGAAGATGAGAGAAAAAAAGCAATTTTAGAAGATGATGAATGCCCAAATAGGGAAAGCTAATGGGATTAGAACTTAAGAACCTTTATGATAACTTTCGTGATGCAGACACGATCAAAGCTTATGCCAAACTTATTGCAAAAGATGTAGAGAAACTAAAAAAACCTATAAATATCATGGAAGTTTGTGGAGGTCATACACATACTATCATGAAGTTTGGTCTTCCTCAGTTAATGCCTAAAAATATCAACTTTATTCACGGTCCTGGATGTCCCGTATGCGTTATGCCAAAAGAGAGAATTGACCATGCATATGTATTGAGTATGCAAGAAAATGTAATACTTGTAACTTTAGGAGATATAATAAAAATCCCAGGCTCCAATGGTAGTTTGCAAGATGCAAGAAGTAAAGGGGCTGATGTAAGATTTGTCTATTCGCCAATGGAGTGTATAAGGATAGCAGAAAAAAGACCTGAAAAAAAGATTATATTTTTTGCTATAGGATTTGAAACAACAACACCTATGACAGCAGTTTTGTTAAATCAGGTTATAAAAAAAGGTATCAAAAATATACTTTTTCATATAAATCATGTAACAGTTCCAGAGGTTATGAAAGAGCTAATAGATAGTCGAGATGTTCACATAGATAGTTACAACAATAAAATAGATGCTTTTTTAGGACCTAGTCATGTAAGTGTTATAAGTGGAGCAAAGATATATGAGGAGTTTCCGCTTAGATATAACCGTCCTGTTGTTGTAAGTGGATTTGAACCTGTTGATGTGATGCAGGGAATTAGCATGATAGTAAAGCAGTTTATAGAGAATAGATGTGAATTAGAGATACAGTATAAAAGAGCTGTAACTTATGAAGGCAATCAAAATTCTCAGAAACTTATGGAGAAATACTTTGATAAAGTAAATTTATTTCGATGGAGAGGACTTGGCACTATCCCCGAGAGTGGGTTAAAACTAAAAGACAAGTTTAGTTCCTATGATGCTGAAGTAGTTTATAAGGATATACTCCCAATAGCTCAGATAGAAGACCACAAACTATGTATTTGTGGAGATATACTACGAGGTATGGCAAAACCTACAGAGTGTACTATATTTGGTACAGCTTGTAAACCTACCTCTCCTATAGGTTCGTGTATGGTAAGTAGTGAAGGTGCGTGTGCTGCATATTTTAAGTATGGAAACTTGATATAATTACATTTAAATGGAGAATATTGATAATATGAATAAGACGATAACAATAGCTCATGGAAATGGTGGGCAAGAGAATAATGAGCTGATACATAAGATATTTTACAAACACTTTGAAAATGATATATTGGCTTGTAGTGAAGATGCTGCTGTTATAGAAGATGGAAAGTTAGCATTTACTACTGATAGTTTTACAGTAAGTCCTCTATTTTTCAAAGGTGGAGATATCGGAAAATTAGCAGTTTGTGGGACTTGCAACGATATAGCGATGATGGGAGCAAAACCAAAATACCTTACATGTTCAGTCATCATTGAAGAGGGATTCTCAATAAGAGAGCTTGAAAAGATTGTAAGAAGTATGAAAAAAGAGCTAGAAGTAAATGGAGCTAAAGTTGTGAGCGGTGATACAAAAGTTGTTCCAAAAGGAAGTGTTGATAAGATATTTATAAACACAACGGCAATTGGTGAAATAGAAAAGAAAGGAATTAGTGCTAGTAATTTAACCAAAGATGATGTTATCTTAGTAAGTCGTGATATAGGGTGTCATGGTGCGACTATATTTATAGAACGAGAAGGAATTGGAATGCAGAGCAATCTACAGAGTGATTGCCTATCTCTTTATCCTACTATAAAAGCTTTAATGGAAGCAAATATAAAAATAGTATCCTTACGAGATGCAACTCGTGGAGGTATTGCATCAGTTTTAAATGAGTGGGCAAAAACTTCTGATGTATGTATAGAAGTTGAAGAGAGTTCAATCCCTGTTTTACCTGAAGTTGAGGGAGTTTGTGAAATGCTTGGATTTGAAGCAACTGCCTTAGCAAATGAGGGAACATTCTGTATAGCAACAAAAGCAGATCATGCCCAGATGGTATTGGATATATTAAAAAAGTTTAATGAAAATGCATCGATTATTGGTAAAGTAACAGAACAATATAAAGAAAAAGTAATTTTAAACTCCTCATGGGGAACAAAGAGATTTTTAGATTTGCCTAGCGGGGAGTTGTTGCCCCGTATTTGCTAACTTCTTATAATTATGTTATAATATTCCAAATTTTAGACATAAATATAAAGATACGATGTATCTATGCAAAAAAAGATAAAGGGTTTGTATCACCAAATATACAAATGAAAAGTAGTAGTGAATATAGTTCTTCTTTGTAGCTCATTTAACTCCCTAACCCAAGCCATATACACAAAACTAAAAGATAAAAGCTATAACCCAAAAGTCCTATATGCTATCGATGTGGAAAAAATCCCATCACTAAAACCTGACATCATTCTATGCCCATTTTTAAAATCATATTTACCAGCAAATATCTATAAAAACTATCCAACATATATACTGCACCCAGGACCCATTGGTGATCGTGGTGCTTCTTCTTTGGAGTACGCATTGGAAAAAAAAGAATGGGGTATTGTTTGGCTTAGAGCCAATGAGGAACTTGATGCTGGTGATATATATGCAGAGGTTGAGTTTAAAGTTAGAGATACCTACAAAGCTTCACTATATCGTCAAGAAGTAGTACAAAGTGCTTTAAAAGGGTTAGATAAGTTACTTGAATATAAAAGCAAAAAGCAAATATTAAATCCTCTTCATCAACCTTTTGGACAAGAGATGAGAAAAATAGATTGGCAAAAAAACACTACAAAACAGATTATTAAAATAATTCATCAAGCTGATTCACAGCCTGGAGTTTTAGATGAAATATTGGGTGTAAAGTGTTATCTTTTTGGTATTTGGAGAGAAGATAAATTTAGAGGAAAATCAAAAGAAATATTGGCAAAACGAGATGGGGCTATTTGTCTTGGGACTATTGATGGGGCTGTTTGGATAACACATCTAAAAGAGCCAAATCAATTCAAACTTCCTGCTACATATGTATTGAAAGATCGGTTGTCAGGAATAAAAGAGGATAGATTACCACTTTTGTTTAACAAAACTTATGAGACTTTTTATGAGACAAGTGTAGAGTTTAGGGATGATGTGGCATACCTCTGTTTTAACTTTCACAATGGCGCTTTAAGTTCAGCTCAATGTATCAGACTTAAATATGCTGTGGATTATTTGAAAGAAAAATGTAAAGTTTTGGTGCTTGTTGGTGGTATGGACTTTTTTAGTAATGGTATACATCTCAATATTCTTGAAGATAGTCAAAAACAGGGAGAAGATGGCTGGGCAAATATTAATGCTATGAATGATCTTATAAAGTCTATTTTATTTGCTGATGAGATAGTAACAGTTGCATCACTAGCAAGAAATGCAGGAGCTGGCGGAGTTTTTATGGCTTTAGCGTGTGATTATGTAGTTTCAAAAGAAGGAGTAGTTTTAAATCCACACTATGAAACTTTAGGACTAACAGGAAGTGAATATCATACTTTTACATTGCCAAAAAGAGTTGGAAAGGATAAAGCTAATGAGTTATTAAAGTCTTGTATGCCAATATCCGTATATGAGGCAAAAAAGATTGGTATGATTGATGAAGTTTTTTCTCATAAAGACTATTATGAAAAATTACATGAATTTGCTAAGAACTTTTATGATAATAATTTTATCCAAAATAAACAGGAGTTTTTGGAAGAAAATAGAGAAAGAATAGAATCATTAAAAGAGAAGGAACTAGAAGTCATGCATCCAGAATTTTGGAATAAAAAAAGTTCTTTTCATAAACTCCGAAAAGAGTTTGTATATAAAATCTGCCCAACGACTACACCTAAAAGGTTTATTTAGTATAATCTTATTAAAAATGAATAGGTATTCAGATGCATGAGTATAGCATAGTTCAAGCTCTTTTAAATCAGTGTGAAGAGATTGCAAAAGAGAACAAATCAAAAAAAATCACCAAAGTTATAACAAAAATAGGTGTTATGAGTGGTGTTGAAACTCATCTTTTACAGATTGCTTTCGATACTTTTAAAGAAAGTACAATGTGCGATGAAGCTGAGTTTATTATAAATAAACAGAAACTAAAACTTTATTGTAACTCTTGTAAAGCTGAATTTGAGATAGATGAACATAGATATATCTGCTCTTTTTGTGAGAGTTTGGATGTGAAGGTTATAGATGGTGAAGATATGTATTTAATGACTTTGGAGATGGAATAATGCAAGAGTACTGGGAACTATATATGAAGAATTTGGAAGGGCATCCTGCCTCTATTCTTTTTAATGCAGGAATTTCTATGGAGACTGAGGAGTTGCGATCTACACACCCAACAGTTTCATTTGTAAAAGTGATGTTAAAAGAGCCAAATGAAAACGGACTTTTAAGTAAGGGTGAAGAAAGTGAAATACTTTTTTTAGAAGATAAACTTGAAGCTACAATGTTAAAGTTTAGAATTGGAAAGTATGTTGGTCGTATTATAACAGATAATACGGTAACTTTTCTATTTTATATGCAGTTTACATATAATTGGCAAGACTTTCTAGAATTTGCACTAAAAGAGTTTGATTCGTATGAAATAACAAATGGGTTTTCAGATGATAGTGAATGGAATTATTATCAAAATCTTCTATATCCCACCGCAAAAGAGTGGCAAATGATTCAAAACCATAGAGTGTGTAAATCTCTTAAAGATAGTGGAGACAATCTTCAAATTGCTCGTGCAATTGAGCATAAATTATATTTTGTAGATTTCAGTAAAAAAGATATTTTAATAAAAGAGCTAGAAAATAAAGGTTTTGTAATCCAAAATGAAATAGAAAATGAAGATGGCATAAAAGGTCTTAGTTTTTATCGTTTAGATAAACCTTTTTATGTAGATATAGATGAGTTAACATTAGATTTGATAGATACTTTACAAAGAAATGGTGCTAGTTATGATGGTTGGGAAACAAGCTTAGTTAAATCATAACAGAAGAGGGATTTTTTGCTAAATTAATTACATCTTCAAGTGTAGTTATTTGATCTCTCTTTTTGGCTGTTATACCATTTTTTATGAGATAGTTTGAAACTACTTTGATATATCCATCAAAGGCATCTTTTAGAGTAGTGCTTAGAGATATGTCAAAAGTAACTTCTTGTGGGACTATACCAACTATAGTAGATTTTGGTATAGTTTTTCCTTGCATCTCTAACATATCAAGACATTGTAAAACTCCTATCTCATGTGCTCCACCACTGTTTAGCCCATGTCCACTTAGCTCCTCTGCTGGCAAGAGATATATTGATGACGAAGAGTCTTTTAAGTCGATAGTATCAAGAATTAGTATATGATCATTTTCCATAAATATATTTAGAAGATTGATCCCCTCAATACCACCATTTATAATCTCTATATCTTTTGAGAAAGTATAATTTTTATGTAAATAAGTTGCAGCATATATACCAAAACCATCATCTTTTTGTAAAATATTTCCAATTCCAACTATAATCATATTATTTATCTTTATAAGTATTAACTTTTTATATTCTTTAGTATAACAGAAATTATAAAATATGAATAAGTGACTGAAAATCACCTTGTCGGCGGTTGGATTCCGTCTCAAGCCACCACCGTTTTAAAGTAACTTTATATACTCTTCCCACCCTCTCTCCCTCAAAACACAAGCAGGACAATCGCCACAACCATAACCCCAAACATGTTTAAGTGTGCGATTTCCATTATAACAAGTATGTGACTCTTCAAGAACGATATCTAAAATTCCCTCGTTTTGTGAGAGTTCAAATGTTTGGGCTTTTGTTAGGTTTATGAGTGGGTACTCAAAAGCTATGTTTGATTCGCTACCGATATTTAACGCATGTTCTAACTGTTTTACAAATGGTTTGCGACAATCAGGATAACCTGAATAATCTGCTTGATTTATTCCCGTTATAATCGTTGTTAAGCCTTGTTTTTGAGCGTATGCATGAGCTATTGTAAAAAAGAGTGCATTTCTATTTGGTACAAATGAAGCTGGTAGGTTTGGATTGTTTTTATGTGTAGCATTTAAATCTTCATTTTTATTTACTTCAAGTAGTGCAGAATCACCTAACTGTTCAAATATATTAAATGAGATCAAATAATTAGAGACATTTAACATCTTGGCTATTTTTTTTGCTTGTTTGATTTCTATGACATGTTTTTGATGATAATCAAAAGTGATTGTTTCTACATGAATAAATCGATTTTTTGCCCATCCCAAACATGTTGTACTGTCTTGTCCTCCACTAAATACTACTAATGCTTTACTCATATAACTTACCTACTCTTTATCGCATCTATAACTGTAAGTTTTTTTGAGCAATTTAAAGTATGAACAGCTACCAAATCATCAGAAAAATCAGAGTTTATCTCACCAACTAACTGCTCTTTGTACTCATCTTCACTTAGTTTTAAAACTTCATTTATAACTATTTTCCGACCATAAAAACCACTACAATCTTGTGCAGGTCTGTAGAGCTTTCCATCTTTTTTGATAAGATTTCCAGCCGCTCTTGCTGTCACTACATCACAAACTACTGGGTTTTTAGAGTGTGATATCCATTCATCTTTTAAAAAATCTTTAGCGTGATAGATATAGAGTTCATCATTCATCGAAAATCCCTCTTTTCGGGCTATATTTACAAACATCCACCATTTTTTATCTTGAAAATATAGCGTTGCATCCACAGCTGAGACATTTTCAAGAAGTGTTTTTTTCTTTTCCCATTTTGTTGGAAACTCTATACATTCATATAAATCTACTGTTTTGTTTTCATAAGACTCAGGAATCATATAGTATTTACCTTCGTGTTTAAAAACATTAGGATAAGAGAGATGATACTCCTCTTCTAAAATCATTTGCGGTTCTTTAAAATCTCCTTTTTCATCATCAAACTCTGCAACTTTTAAATAACCTTTTGAAGTTGCATAATCTAACTCTTCATAAAAAAGATAACTCTTTTCACCCTCATCCACAACAAAAGGGTCTGCAACAAAATAGTTTTCTGATGGTGCATAAAATCTTTTGTATTCACTTAGATTTGGATTTACTTCGCCATCTCTGTTTTGGCTATAGAGTATCAACCAACGATCCATTGTAAAAAATTTTCTTAGGCTAAATCTTGCATATTTTCTAACTAACTTACAAGAAGCTACTAGCATCTGGCAATTTGTCGGTGGGTATTGTTTTGTTTGGTCGCTAAATTTAAACTGTAAATCAAAAAACTTTCTCTTTTTATTTCCAATATCGTGATTAAACTTAAGTAATATCTTTTTATCTTCAAAATAACTCTCGCCATTTTGTGCTAATAGTTTGATATTTCTAACCATCATCATATGAGTTCTCCAGCTAACTAAGTCTCTATTTTTAAGCATTGATTTTCTATCGGTTGCAGTTCTAAAGGTATCCAATAAAAGTCCACTTTCAAAACCATTTCCTGCTTTTTCTAAGTTTACTGTAGTATATGGGTCATTATTTATAACTTCCCAATAACCTAATGGAGATGAATTATAAACAAATTGCCACATACCATATTTTGCACTATTTTCATAATATTTAGTTGATGAGCTTAGGTTTATAATTAAGTCTGGCTCTTTAGCATCTACTAAATCTATCTTAGGTATTGGCTCTTGTTTTAAATATTTTGTCCCTTTTCCAAAAGAGAGTGCATCTAGCTTATTAAACCATCTATAAAAAAGATATTTTGAACCTTGGTCATAAGTATCACTCTCTTTATCTATATTAATAATCTTTGAAATAGTACAAAAATCTGCCACTATAAGTTCATTTATAATTTCAACTTTATACTTCTCTAGCTTGGTATCATCGACTAAAATAGCAATTTTTAATTCTCTCATTTTGTGTAATCCTAAAACTTTATAATTAATATTATACAACTATTTCACAAAAAATACACATTAAATTTGTTACAATGTACCAAAGGTTAAATATATGAAAAAAGTTATTCTTCTCTTAATGTTTATGAGTACATTTATATTTGCAAATGAGTTAAAAACTATCAACACTTACAAAGAGGCTTTAAAAATTGCAAAATCTGAAGATAAAATTGTTCTATTTGTAACTAGCATCAAAAGTTGCCCTGTATGTAACTATATGAGAGATATTGTTTTTGAGAGAGAAAAAGTTTTAAATTATCTAAATAAAAACTTTGTAGTAGTATTAAAAGATGTTGATAAAGGTAGCTATCCTAAGAGATTTCATACGAGGGATATGCCAACATTTTATTTTATAAACGCCGATACTGAAAAAGAGATTCGAGAAAAACATGTAGGTGGAGCAAAACCTGAAAAGTTTTTAAATATACTAAAAGTTGCTATGGGCAAGGAGACAAAAAGTACTCAGTCAGATGATTCTGAAGATGGATATGAAGATGATTATTGTACCGAAGATGAAGATGATGAAGAGTAATATAAAAAGGAGATATGAAAAATGTTAAAAAAAGTTATATTTGGGGTGCTTGTACTTCAAGTGTTTTTATTTGCAGAATTTAAACATATAGATGCAAAGCAGATGTTGGAACTTCATAAAAATGGAGCACCTCTTATAGATATACGAACACCAGCAGAATGGGATGAAACAGGAGTAATTCCAGGAAGTACAAAAATTATGTTTTTTGATCAAAATGGCAACTACAACATCAAAAAATTTATGAGTGAGTTTACAAAAGTAGTCAAAGATACAAATCAATCTTTTGTCTTAATTTGCAGAAGTGCGAACAGAACAAAAACTGTAGGTAATTTCTTGGATAAAGAGTTAGGCTATAAACTTACAAATGATTTTGAAGGTGGTATCAGTAGATGGATAGAGGAAGGGAGAAAGACGGTTAAATAACCCTCTTTAACTCTTCAAGTCTAGCTATTCTATCCTCCGTTTTTGGATGGGTAGAAAAAAGCGATTTAAATGATATGTCTTTCCCTGAAAAAGGGTTGATTATAAACATATGTGCAGTTGCAGGTGTCGCTTCATTCATCACTTGATGACCACGACTATAGTTGTCTAGTTTTGCCAAAGCTGATTGTAGCCATTCTGGATGACCAGTTAATCTTGCAGCACCCTCATCTGCCATAAATTCACGGTTTCTACTTACTGCCATTTGTACTATTGAAGCAGCCATTGGTGCCAAAAACATCAAAGCTATCATGATAATAGGATTTGGTCTATTTTCACTACTTCCACCACCAAAGATTGTTCCAAAACTAGCAATCATCGCAATCGCTCCCGCAATCGTAGCAGCAATAGTTCCAACCAATATATCATAATGTTTAACATGACTCATCTCATGTGCTAAAACTCCCTCTACTTCATTGTCATTTAAGATTTCTAAAAGACCTTCAGTAACTGCAACAGCTGCGTGTGAATGGTTTCTTCCTGTTGCAAAAGCATTTGGCACATGGTCTGGAATGATATAAACTTTAGGCATTGGAGTACCAGCCTTATCGGCTAATCTTCGCACCATTTCATATAAACCTTTGGCTTGATACTCGTTTACTTCTACTGCATTGTAATGTTTTAAGACCAATTTATCAGAGTTAAAATAGCTAAAAAAGTTCATACCAACTGCCACCACAAATGCTATAATCATACCCATCTGACCACCTAGCATACCTCCAACCCAAACAAAAAGAAGGGTAAGAGCCGTCAATAAAAATGCTGTTTTAAAAATTTCCATTTATCTAATTCCTTTCTTAAATATTATTCCATCTATTCCTAAATCTGCAGCAAACTCTAAGTCTGCCTCATCTTCACTATAAAGTAAAACTTTTGCATCAAACATATACTCAT
>Ga0256834_1000533_pt1 | contig 27275 bp, 20 predicted proteins | sample 4281140metaG_FD_190536 | JGI IMG/M metagenome (GOLD analysis project Ga0256834, IMG submission 190536) | Hydrothermal vent microbial communities from East Pacific Rise, Pacific Ocean - 4281-140 | ecosystem: Environmental > Aquatic > Marine > Hydrothermal vents | place: Pacific Ocean: East...
TTACGAAGCCGCCAAAGGCAATAAAGAACCACCCTAAATCAATCGCCCAGTCTTTAATGAATGGGAAAAACACCGAATTCGCAACTTCTGGTTCGCTAAGTTGCGCTAAAAAGAACACCGCAATGCCAGCAATTACCGCCTCAAGTGCCAAACGGTGCGCCCCACCAAAGCCAGAATGACTGGCTCGTTTTACTTTAAGGTAATCATCATAAAAACCAATAGCACCAAAACTCACAATGACTAGCAATACTATCCAAACATAAAGATTGGTAAGATTTGCCCAAAGTAAAGTTGAAACAACAACGCCTGCAAGAATCATAAGCCCACCCATAGTTGGCGTACCCTTTTTCTTGATAATGTGCCCTATTGGCCCGTCTTTACGTATGGGCTGCCCTCGTCTTTGCTTTACTTTTAGCAATCTAATCATGCCCGGACCAAATAAAAACACAAAGAATAAAGAAGTCATTACAGCGCCAGCAGTGCGAAAGGTCAAAAACTTAAAAATATTCAATGCACCGATAACATTGCTGAATTGTTCAAGAAAATATAACATCTAAATCTAACCTTTATTTTTTAACTACTTAAAATGCTGTTGAATTTTTTTCACTAACCCAGCAAGCATTACTCCTTTAGAACCTTTGACCATAATCACATCACCCAAATCAAGACAATTTAATATGTTTTCTTCTAATTCATTTATGTTATTAGCATGTTCAATTGCTTTTTTAGGCGCTATTGATTTTACTAAACAGTGCATTAATTGCCCAACCAAGAAAATCTTATCCGCATTTGACTGAGTAATATATTGCAATAAATCTTTGTGAAGTTTTTCTGATTGTTCGCCCAATTCCAACATATCACCAAGCACAAGAATTTTATTGCCCTTTGGTGCAGATAAAAGAGCAAAACTCTCTAATGCCATCTGCATTGAAAGCGGATTAGCATTGAAGCTATCATCTATTAAAATTAGCGGCTTCTCTTTATCACCAAGCAAATATTTAGCGCCTCGTCCTTTTGTATCAACCTGTGAGGAAATGGCGTTAATTGATTGATTAATATCTAATTTCAATTCATTAACAACGATTAGTGTAGCGGTTGCATTTGCAGCTTTATGAGCGCCAAAGGAAGTGGTATTTATAATAATATCTTGCTTAGTTTCATTAAATTGCACTTTAGCCAACATGCCATCGCCACTTTGCTCAATATTGAGTATTTGCACATCGGAGTTTTCATTAAAGCCATAAGTAATTATTCGTGAAATATTGGCCTGCTTGGCACTTTGAAGCAAAATATCTCTTTGCTCATTATCAATATTGATTATTGCAGTGCCCTGCCTATTTAGACCGGCAAATATTTCAGCTTTTGCCAAAGCGATATTTTCTAGTGAGCCTAATTGCTCAAGATGAGCAGAAGCAATATTAGTGATAATAGTTATATCTGGTTTTACCATTTTGCTTAAAGGAGTAATTTCTCCAGAATGATTCATACCTATTTCAAAAACCCCAAACTCAGTATCCTTTGCCATTCGAGCCAGCATTAGCGGCACGCCCCAATGATTATTAAAACTCCTAATTGAGGCGTGGGTTTTGCCAAAATCTTCTAGTATATTGCGCAATAATTCTTTAGTTGAGGTTTTGCCAGCGCTACCAGTTACTGCAATGATTTTTGCTTTTGTGCGTTTGCGAGCAAAACGGGCAATGTCTTCAAGTCCCTTTAAGGCATCTGGCACAATGATAAGTGGTAAGTCTTGGATTAGCGGCAAGTCAGATAAGGTTTTTGCAAATTGCTTTGAAACTAGTGCTGCACTTGCACCATTATTTATGGCATTTTTTACAAAATCGTGCCCATCAAAGCGCTCGCCTTTTATGGCAACGTAAAGCGCACCCTTTTCTATCTCACGACTATCAATAGAGATTGAAGAAATGCTTTTAGCGGCAATGTTTTGTGCTACCCCCCCAGTCGCTCTTATAATTTCATCAATTTGATAAAGGGCACTCATATTAGCTAGCTATGGCGCTTTTCACCACATCATGGTCAGAAAACGGCACTTTTTCTTCACCAATAATTTGATAATCTTCATGCCCCTTGCCAGCAATTAACAGCACATCACCTTGTTTTAAGTCAGTGATTGTTTGCTCTATGGCCTGTTTTCTCCCAGCAATTTCAGTAGCACCCTTAACCGCTTTTAATATGTCTTTGCGAATTTCACCAGCATCTTCTGTACGAGGATTGTCGTCCGTTATTATCACCTTATCAGCCAAACGCTCAGCAATTTCACCCATTAAAGCACGCTTACCTTGATCCCTATCACCACCACAACCAAACAGTACAACAAGATTTTTTGTAGTGAATGGACGCAAGCCTATTAGAGCCGCTTCAAGCGCTCCGGGTTTATGCGCATAATCAACAAATATCGCCGCACCATTATGTGTTGCAACATGTTCAAGCCGCCCTTTTGCACCCTTAAGATGATTTAGCGCCTCAAGTGCCTTGTCAGGGTCAGCACCAGATTGCGTTGCTATTGAAATCGCCATAACTGCATTATCTACCTGAAAGCGGCCAACTAATGGCAATAAGAAATTTGCAGGCTCGCCAACCATGCGCCCAGTTACACGTTGGCAAAAGCCTTCGCTCTTAACGTCTGAAATTTCAAAAAATGCCCCCTCTGTGCCAACAGTTAGCAAAGTTGCACCACGATCAAGGGCTGCAAACATAAAGGGCATATGTTCGGGATCATCACAATTTACAACGGCATATCCGCCATCAGCTAATAGATCACGAAATAATCTAAGCTTTGCTTCACGATATTCATCTTCATTTTCATGATAATCTAAATGATCTCGGCTTAAATTAGTAAAGCCAACTACATTAAATTTAGCACCATCTAAGCGCCTTTGGTCAAGCCCATGCGAGCTCGCCTCAAGTGCAACATGATCAATTCCGCCAGCTTTTAATGCGGCTAGGCTTTTATGTAGAGATAAAGCATCTGGAGTTGTTAAAGCGCCAGAAATATTTTTATCATCGGCACAAATACCAAGCGTGCCAATGCTCGCTCCTTTAATGTCACAAGCATTCCAAATTTGTTGAATGAAAGAAACTACGCTTGTCTTACCGCTTGTTCCAGTAATTGCCACAAGATTTTGCGGTTGCGCCCCTGCTGATTTACTAGCGGCTTGTGCATATGCTTTCCTTACATCATCAACCACAATAAGGCTTACATCAGGGCTTGGCACAATCTCCCTATCACTAACAATAACAATAGCACCGTTTTTTATAGCCTCAGAGCAAAAAGCATCGCCATGCATACTAGTACCAGGAAGGGCAAAAAATGCCTCACCCTGTTTTATTTTACGGCTATCAGATTGCACACCAACAACATCAATGACCTCAACTAAACTTGCATCAACAAGCCCCTCTAATAATTTAGGTAATGAAAATGACAAAATATGCTCCTAACTATTAACTCGTTATAATATTCACTAAACATTCTAATTATTCGTCAACGCACGCAACTCTAGCGGAACAAGCTCCGAATCTATGTTCTCATCAAAATTAGGTATTATCCCTAGCATTGGAGCGATACGTTTAACAATACGTCCTGAAACCATGCCCGCATTCCAGCCAGCAGTTGTTCCTCGTTGCTCATTTTCTTTTTGCGGCTCATCAACTATTATAACCATTGCATATTGCGGGTCATCAAGCGGAAAAGCTGCGGCAAAGGAGGCAAAAGTTTTACTACTATCATAGCGCCCATCAACAACCTTATCTGCTGTTCCTGTTTTGCCGCCAAAACGATATCCTTCAGCTATTCCATTGGCTTTACGAGCCGAGCCTTCAAGTGCATTAAGACGCATTAAATAGCGCATTTTGGCACTAGTTTGAGGCGAGATAATTGGGCGATAAAGCTCTGTTGCTTGTTCAACAGTTCGCCTAAAAAGCGTTGGCGGCACAAAATTTCCATCATTAACAATGCCAGCAACAGCGGCTACCATATGCATTGGAGTAATTGACAAGCCATGCCCAAATGACGCTGTTGCCGCCCCAACGTCCGAGAATTCTTCTAAAATTGAAGAAGTGGTAATTTCAGGTAACTCTACGCTTAATTCATCATCAAAGCCAACTTTAGTTAAAAAGGCACGATAATTCTCTTTGCCCATCGCCTGCATCATTCTAATTGTGCCAATATTTGAAGAATATTTATAGATTTCTGGCATAGAAAGAACACGCTTTTTACCCTTATAATCACTAATAGAAAACCGCCCAAAGCGCACAGGATTAGTAGCATCAAACTCATCTGTTATCTTAACCGCTCCACTATCAAGTGCAGCTGCAAAACTTATTGTCTTAAAGATTGAACCAAGCTCAAATTTACCAGCAGTGATACGATTTATTCGTGCGCCCTTTACGCCCTCATAAGGCTCAAGTGCCGTTTCTGGCCTGTTAGGATCAAAATCCGGCAATGAAACTAGCGCCAAGATTTCTCCACTTCTAACATCCATTATTACGCCCGCAGCAGCAATTGCTTGATAACGTATCATTGCATCTGCAAGTTCAGCATATAGAGCATGTTGCACACGAATATCTATCGACATTTCTTTTGGCGCAAGCTCACGCCCACGAGCCAGCCCAATTTGTTGTAATAAAGCCACATCTTGGCCATCAATATAGCGCTCAAATCCAGCGATACCCTGATTATCACGGTTTACCGCACCCATAATATGCGCAACTTCATTTGAACTTGGATAAAAGCGTTTAGACTCGTTACGAAAATCAATTCCGGGAAGCCCTAACCTGAAAATTCGCCTTTGCTGCTTTGTCGTTAGCTCACGCGCAATCCAGACAAAACCCTCGTCCCCCGTTAGACGGTCACGAAGCCATTTTTCATCAAGCTCTGGTAATTCCACCAGAAGCTTTGCAACGGCTTCCTCAATATCAATAATATTGCGTGGCTCGGCATATAAAGAGGGCGCAACAATATCAAGAGCTATTACTGCTCCATTTCTATCGAGAATATTAGGCCTTGAGGCGGTAACTACATCACGAGCAAAACCATAGGCTTTATTATCTTTATCAATATTCCCTAAAAAATAAAGCCGGCCCAAAATCAACATGAATAGTAAAATTATAACTATCATTACTATGCTTATGCGGCCGCTCGTAAGCTTTGAGCGTGATTTTATTGCACCATCAATATTTATAGCTTGTGAATTTTCTAATCGATACGTCATTGTGAATTCGCCTCAATTAATAGTGCAATAGGATCAACTCCTTTTTCAACCGCCTCAAATAATAATGTCAAAGCTTCCTTATCTAACTCACCAACTATACGATCTGGTAAATCAGCGATGGAAATAAATTGATTTTGCTCTGTTAGCCTCAAGCCAAGCGCATCTTTATGACGAATGAGAATTGGTTCAATAAATTTTGGCTGATTTAGATAGGCCCAATCAGCCTTAAGAGATGAAAGGTCATTTTGGTTTTCTTTGATTAATTGCTCTAGGGCAATTTTTTCATTGCCTGTATCAATGCTTTGATATTTTATATAATAAACGCCGACAAGAGCAGCAATAGACATTCCTAAGAGAATAAGATTAAACCATTTAAGCATAATTTTTCCCCTTAGAAAGAGGTACGCCTAGCCCAGCCACACTAGGGGTTCGTGCTTTGCTTGCGCTACGAATGGCAAATCTTAGGGTTGCAGAACGTGATCTTGGATTGCTCTCAATTTCATCTCTATTTGCCTTTATTGGCTTTGCAATTTCTTGCCAAACGGCAGCTGTCTGCTCAATTTGTGGCGAATGGCGAGAACCAGATACACTGCCAGAACCAGAAGCAAAAAAGCGTTTAACAATTCTATCTTCAAGTGAGTGAAAACTAACCACTAATAAAATCGCGCCTTCCTTTAATAAGTTTTCAGCTGCAAATAAGCCTGCAACTAATTCATCAAATTCGCTATTAACGGCAATTCTTAGCGCTTGAAAACTCTTGGTGGCAGGATGAATTTTTCCTGTTTTGCCAACAGTTTTCTCAATCAGATTAGCTAATTCTAATGTTGTTTTTATCGGGTTTTCATTACGAGCCAAAATAATTGCATTAGCAATGCGTTTTGCTCTCTTTTCTTCACCATAAGCAAATAATATGTCGCTTAATTGTTTTTCTGAAAGATTATTAACTAAATCTGCAGCACTAGCACCCTCCCCGCTCATACGCATATCAAGTGGCCCATCTCGCATAAAAGAAAAACCACGCATTCCCTCATCAAGCTGCATTGAGCTAACCCCAATATCAAGCACAATAGCATCAACCTGCTCATTAACAAACTCATCAAGATGTGAAAACTGCCCCAAAACAAAGCAAAATTTCTCACCCCATTCTTTACTTAACTGATTGGCAAACCTAATAGAATTCGGATCCCGATCAATAGCAATAACCCTCGCCCCTGCCTGTAAAAAACCAAGCGAATAACCCCCAGCACCAAATGTACCATCAACAATATCTCTGCCCTTTAATGGCGCAAGAGCGTCTAGCACTTTAGCTAATAATACGGGGTTATGCGGTTGTTTGTTGGACATGAATATCAGTAAAACCAGTAATTAAATGCATTTTTAACATAATGCATCATTTTCTTTTAAGATTTTGTTGATTATTAAAGAAAAATACCAGTTGATCTATAAGCCGGGTTCTGTAGGGCAGAAGTTTCCTTCTGCGTGATAGTTATTCATCTGGGATATTTGTTGCCAAATACCTCATGCGACCAACCCGAATGACTGACCAAAAAACTAAGCCTTTGAGTTGCCTCAAAACGTCATTCCTATTTAGTCTTGCTCCCGGTGGGGTTTGCCATGCCAGATTTGTTACCAAATCTGCGGTGCGCTCTTACCGCACCCTTTCACCCTTACCATATAAATATGGCGGTTTGCTCTCTGTTGCACTTTCCCTAAGGTCGCCCTTGCCGAGCGTTATTCGGCACCGTGTTTCTTTGGAGCCCGGACTTTCCTCCCCTTTACTTTTAAGCAAAGGAGCAACTATCCGATCAACTGGCAATTATTATTTAGGGATTACTATGGTTTCTTGCAAGAAGAAAATGCGCTAACTCTATAAATTTCTGATTTTTTTTAGGCTTTTATAAGCTACATTTATTGCGCTCATTTTAGCATTTGTTAAAGCTAACATTTCTTTTGGGATATTATTTGCCATCATTTTATCTGGGTGATGTTCTTGCAGCAATTTTTTATAGGTTTTTTTCAAATTTTCATCGCTAACATCAGCGCTTAGGCCAAGAACCATATATGGATCAATTTCAGAATTTTCAACAATAAAGATAGAAGATATTTGCTCAAATTTTACTTCACTAAATCCAAATATATCACTGATATTTTTAAGATAAATAAGCTCGTCTTCATGTATCATTCCATCAGCAGAAGCAATTTCAAACAGGCTTTCAAGCACCCTCTCTAAAGTCTTGGGATTATCAGAAAATAGGCGTGCAATTTTTTTTGCATATGATTGATATCCAGCAACATCTTGTTGTGCCAGATCAAAAATCCTATCAATTTGCTTCTCTGATTCTTTTGGAATTTTGACTATTGACTTAAAAGTAGCTATTTCTGAATTAGTAACAATACCATCAGCGGCGGCCATTTTTGCCATTAAAGCAACCAAAGCAAGAGTAAAAGCGGCATCTTTCCCACCGGGTAACCAATTATCTGGATCAAACATGGAGCTAATAGAGCGCACAATTCCGCCGCTATTTAGCGTGGTTAGAAAATCAGTGATTTTATTCCAAACAGACAATAGTGCTCCCCCTTTTATGCAATTTATAAGAAACAGGAAAAATTGAAAGGGGTTAATTGTGTTTTTTACTGATTTATCAAATCAAGCCTTATGCGATTGCCTCTATTAGCTGGCAGGCGCTCTATAAAAGAACCTGAATCTCTGAAGTTTCTTTGGTTTTGAGAATTTTGTTGGTTTATTATATCAAGTCTTTGCTTAACTGGTAAAATCACTGGTCTATTAGGTTCAACTATTGCAACATTTCTCTCTTGCTCTCGCTTTGCCACCAGATCATAAAAATCAACTTTATACAATTTTTGCTTATTATCTATCTCAGTAATTTTTATTGAACTTACAGATTGCTCAGCCTTTGAAATATTTTGAGCAAGGGATATTGTTTGATTTTTTGGGCGCATTGATAGAGGCATTGGAATTGGCGCAATAATATTATTTGCTTTAGCAATATTATCTGATTGGGATAATGATGTTACTGCTTGCAATGGTTCGCTTATTTGCAATTCAGAACTCTTTACTTTAAGAGCATCTGGTTTAGGAATGTCTGTAACATCATCTGCCTTTTGCATCATCGTTAAATCTAAATTTTTAATTTGCAAAGAAACTATCTGAGCAATTTTAGATATAGCTCCAATATTGCTTGGCAATATTTGTTGTTTTTTTCTTTGGCTAGCAATAACATTATTATATGGCGTATTTATCGCCATTTCTATGTCACCAACAATCCTGACCCCCTGCCCCGTAAGCGCTATTGTTTGATCTCCAACAACTCTAAACTCTATAGGAATAGGAGTGCCATTTGACTTTACCTTAGCTAGCGAATTTTGTTTTAATATAGTATTATTAGGCAAATTAGGGCCCAAAGAACTATGGTTCAAGACAGGGGTATTTATAGCAGATATTTGTGACTCATTTTTTATTGAATTAGAAGAGCCTATACCACTATTTGGTAAAGCGATTAATAGCGCCAGTACACCCAAACTTAAAAGGCCTAATGTGCGTGAATGAAGTGACTTAGCGTCCATAAGAATATTCCTTTCAGCCCCCAAGCTTTAGCAATATTCAATAATATAATGGCTGCAATATGAACCTGATATTAACGGCTTTTACGCCCCAAAAATCGTGCTAGTGCTAGAATAAGGCTTGATCGATTCATGGTGTAGAAATGAAAATTAGTAACACCATTATCCTCCAATTCAATCACCTGCTCAGCGGCAACTGCTGCGGCAACTAGCGCATGAGTTTCAACATCATTCTCTAACCCTTCAAAACGCTCAACTAGCCACAAAGGAATTGATGCCCCACAGCTTCTAGCAAAATTTGAAATTTGTGTAAAATTATGAATTGGCTGAATTCCGGGAACTATTGGCACATTTATTTGCGCCTTTTCTACCCGCTCCATAAAACGCCAATAATGATCATTATCAAAAAACATTTGCGTAATGGCACGATTTGCACCTGCATCAATTTTGCGTTTTAGATTATCTATATCTACACCCCAATCCGTGCTTTCAGGGTGCTTTTCAGGATAAGCTGCAACCGAAATATCAAAATCACCTATTTCCCTAATACCCGCCACAAGCTCAGCTGCATTATTATAACCTTTTTCATGCGCAACAAAGGCTTCGCCTATTCCTGCTGATGGATCACCACGCAATGCAACAATTCTGTTAATTCCAGCACGCTGATACCCACGCACCACTTCATCAACTTCATGACGAGAAGCATCAACACAAGTGAGATGGGCGGCAGCTTTTATACCAGTTTGCGTTGTAATTTTTTGCACCATATTAAGAGTGCGCTCACGGGTTGAGCCGCCTGCCCCATAAGTAACGGATACAAAATCTGGTTCAAGCGGCGCTAGCTTTTTCAAAGCCTGCCAAAAACGCTCCTCAGCCTTATCGCTTTTTGGGGGAAAAAACTCAAAACTTAATTCTAAATTTGGAGCTTCACTTTTTGGTCGCCTGCTTATTCTTTGCTTATTTATCATGTTCTAACACCCATATACATACGCTTAATCCATCTTCTTGTTTATTATTTGCTATTTCAACATAATCACTTACAGCCAACCCAGAAGCCTTTGCCCATATTTGCATTTGATTATTTGATATTCCCATTCTTAAATGAGCATGGTCTGATCGTAAAATTTCAAAATCATGTGGGGCGAAATCTACAATTAGGGTTTTCCCCTTGTATGTAATCAGGTTTTTTGCATGATAAATAATTTTCATGGGATCATCAAAATAGTGCAATACCTGATGCAATATCACCATATCAGCCCTATTGTCATACTCATCAAGTTGCTCAATATTTTGTAATCGCACTTGCGCATTTGAGATATTGCTTGAAGCTAATTTTGCTCGTGCAATTGAAATCATTTCATTACTAGAATCAATTCCTATGGCTCGCTGATAATTATTAGCTAGCAACTCAAGCATTCGTCCAGTGCCTGTTCCCAAATCTAGCAATAAATCATATTTATCTTTTGCAATAAGCGAAATAATAGCATTCTCTATCTCTGTTTCACTTATGTGCATTGAGCGTATTATATCCCAATCTTTGGCGATTTTTGCAAAATACCTATCAGCATACACTCTCTTATTAGCCTGCAATTCTTTTAAGCGCTCTTTATCCGCTAATAATTGCTCATCAAAAACATCAAGACGAGAAATTAGTGAATAGACAAATTGCGCTTGTTCTGTGCCGCTATTTAGACCATAATAGACCCAAGCACCTTCTTGATGACCAATGATAAGTTTAGCATCTGCTAAAATTTTTAGATGACGAGAAATTCGGGGCTGGCTTTGATCAAGGATTTTGGTTAGATCTTTTACTGAAAGTTCGCCAAGCGATAAAAGCACCAAAAGCCGCAAGCGTGTTGTTTCACCTGCTGCTTTTAACTCACTAACAAATTTCTTAAGCTTTGCCAAATCAAATCCCAATCATATAAGGATATCCTTATATGATTGATTTTGCTTTAGGTCTAGTAGTAATATTCAAACTACTTCTTTTATGTGAGAATTTCTAGATTTATCTTGCCATAATTTCAAAATGCGAATTGCATCGTCCTGCCCAAGATTATCAAACCTAGCGCAAACATCTGTAATCTCGTTTGCTTTAGGAGCATCACGCCATGGCAACAAAGCAATGACCCCTTCAAATAGCTCGCTTGATAGCCCAAAAACCTTGCAAGCAACACTAATTCCTACATAGTCTTGAGACGCCAGCCACTTAACAAATGTTTGAGTTGAGACATTCATCATTATTGTCATTGCGGCGGCTACATGATGTCCATAACCAAAACGCACAAACCGTGACAGAGCAACAGTATTTAGTTGACGGCGATCATTTAGCGCTTTTACCTGATTATAAGCAATTTTCCATTCAGAAGCACTAAAACCAGCTTTTGACCTCATGCGATTATAGACAACATCACTAACACTATCAGCTTTTGAGCCATTAGGGGATTCGGCTAAAGACAATTCAGATAAAACTTTAGCACCAGCGCTACTAATTTCTTCTTTTAATAAATCCCAATTTATATTTTTGCGATTACGCAACCGCCTCGCCAAATCTTTGTTGTCAGAGGCTAAATGAATAGTTTTTTCCAAAGCGTGAGTGCCAATAATAGCGCTCTCATTTTCTAATAATTTAACAAGCGATTCTTGTCCGCCATTATCAGCAATTGCATCACCAATTCTTGAACATACATTCTCACGACCAGCAATTATAATTCTATGCTCTTCTGTTTTCCCTTCAACAATCTCAATCAGATCATCATCACTAAGAACATTTGAAAACTCGAGCAAAGGCCGTGCAACCTTAATATCATCATGCGCTAGGTGCATAACCACGCTTCCGGGAGCTCTTTCAAGTGGCGCTAATAATTTTGCCACATGCTCACGAGCTTCAATTTCAACAAGCTCAACTAATTTACAAAGCACTTCATCATATTGAGAGACTTGATCATCATTACAATAATTATAAACATTGGCAAATAATTGCCCCATACTTCTAAAAAGCTGGTCTTGCTCACCAGCATCAGCACTTTCTTTCAAGGCTTTTAGGCCAGAAAAAACTTGCGATTTATCACTAGAAATTGACATTATTTACTCCAAACTCATGTCATTATTTCCTAAACTATGACATGAGTTTGTCGCTACTATCTAAAGGTAAAACAAAAAATTTGAATAAAACCTTATCTATTTTCCTAATGAGTTATAATTTTTAGATGAAAAAGCATTAATTGTACTAATCACTCAAGCTGTCCTATCAGCAATCTTTATAGCGTGAATTAAAGCATATTTTTGACATTTCCTGCGCTTGTGCAATTTCTGCTTCACTCATGTTTTTTACAACAATTTTTAAGTTCCCATTCGCTCTTTCATATCCATTATAAGCCGATATATTCCACCACATATAAGCGTTTAGATTATTAACAGGGCTGGCTTCACCTTTGGCATACATCAAGCCCAGTTCAAATTGCGCCTGTGAAATGCCACGTCGTGACGCAGCACTATACCATTTAAACGCCTCGTTAAGATCAACCTGAACGCCTAGCCCCTGAGAATAAGCCGTTGCCAATATTATTTGTGCATTAGCATTCCCTTGTTCAGCCGCTTTTAAATACCAACTCATCGCCAAATCAATATCTTTTGCAACACCTCGCCCTTGCGCATACATGCCAGCCAAACCAACCTGCCCGTTGGGGTGTCCTTGTTCTGCTGCTAAGCTAAATAGCCGAGCTGCCTCTTCATCATTAACTTTAGTTCCTCGCCCATCTCTAAATAATACAGCAGCATTAGTTTGTGCCTTTGCATCTCCTTGATCTGCTGCCAATAGCAACCATTTTAGGCCTTCACTAGCATTTGCCTCAACACCTTGACCTATTACATAAGCGATGCCAAGATTAACCTGACCCAACACGCTACCATTCTCAGCTGACAATTGATAAAGCCGCAATGCCTCTATAACATCTTTCTCAACGCCTGATCCATTTGCGTATAAAGTCCCCAAATTACTTTGTGCAGCAGCATGGCCATTTCCTGAAGCAACACTATAAAATACTATTGCCTTTTTATAATTTTGTGGCACCCCAATACCTTTTTCTAACATCACCCCAATATTATATTGAGCCTGAGCATCACCTTTTTCTGCCAAAGGCTGCCAAATTTCTATCGCCTTAGTATAATCACCAACATTATAAGCAGCAAGACCATCATCATATGTCTGCGCAAATGCAGCGCCAAACCCAAAAGCCATAGTCACCAAAAAGGCCACAATAAATCTAAACATCAAATACCTCCCAAAATATAATTATATTCTAGCTAAGCAAATTGGTTGAGAAGAGACAAGACAGCGCCAGAGTAAATATTAAAAACTTCGTGAAATGGTATTTTTCTTCGTGAAATTGTAAAAAAATCAAATATCATAGAAACATTCTTGAAATTTTTCTTAGCTCACAACATTTTCATATTTTTTATTTATCGGCAAAACACACCCATCAGACAGTTCTAGTGATCTTGAACGCCCAGTCTTTTTAACAGTTTTAATTGCTTTAAGACTAGCCCAATGCGAGCGATGAATTTGCACTACGGGATAATTCTTAAGCAAGTCCATCGCCTCTGAAAACTTCATGTGAACCATTTCCTTGCCCTCGCGCGTCACCACGTCAATATAATGGTCGTGCATGGAGAGGGAGATTAAATCCTTGCCTATTTCTTTTGGTAATTTAGCCAAAAACTGTAAAATATTCTGGTCGGTTTCAATATAAGTTTTTACAGCTTCTTTTTGAGGGTTCTCTTTTTTTGTAAAGCATTTCAAAAAATGAGAGAAAAAATATACTTTGCCATTTGTTTATAATATTGGAGAAGAATATTGAAATTTTCATCTATACGTAAAACTACTCTAGCTTTATTAAGTTCAACAGCTATCACAGTTTTAACTTTTGCCATTGCCCCCTCAACCGCCCTAGCGCAACAGGTTTGGGATGGTGACACGAGTGATGATTTTTCATTGAATACAAACTGGGCTGGTGATGTTCTACCTGGTGTGGGAGATACAGCCCAAATAAATGATGGAGCCAGTGCGCCAATTGTTAGTGCAGATCAAACAATCAATATTCTGGATCTGGATTTAGGCACGCTCACAATCAATGGAGCAACAACACTAACTGCGACCACATCTACAGATATAAGCGGTGGAACGCTGAGCGGAGCGGGAACGCTCGCAACTGGTACATATAGCCAGTCTGCTGGGACGGTGAACATATCAACGATTGACGCTTCAACTGCATTTAATTTCCCTGCCACTGGTATATTGTCGCTAGGTAGTGTTTTAACTGGAGCAGGTGTCCTGACAAAAACTGCTGCGGGGATTCTGATCCTTTCTGGCGACAACAGTTTCTCTGGTGGCTTGTCGAATAACGCCATAGGCAGCACGGTGATTCTTCAACATAACAACGCCGCTGGCATTGGCACAATTACAGCTGGCAATGGTACAATGCGGCAGGTGGAGGTGGTGCTGGCAATACTATCACCACTACAGGTTCAACTATTGATTATGCAAATGGAGTAAATAGCGCCACCCTAATCAATATCAATTCTGACACTACCAAATTACAGGTTCTAAATAGTGGGTGGTCGGCTACGCAATCTGGTGTTATTTCTGAAACCTTAGGCCCAAACCCTCGTCCGTTAAAAAAAATTGGTGCAGGCGAGTTAATTCTATCAGCAAAAAATACTTACACAGGCCTAACCACAATAAGTGCAGGCACATTATCGCTTAATAATGGTGCCGCAATTCATGATAGCGGCTCTGTTTTAGTTGGTGCTGCTGGCACGCTTAATCTTATGGCAAGCGAAACTATTGCTGCAATGAATAATGCTGGTGCTATCAATCTTCAAAATGGCACTATAGGAAATAACCTCACTATAGATGGCGACTATATTGGCGTTGGTGTTATCAATGTTGATGTTGATTTCTCAACTAATGCTTCTGATCAGCTAATTGTTGGCAGCAATGTAACTGGTGGCACGACAACGATTGCGGTTAGCGATATTTCAGCAGGTGCGGCAACTGGAAATAATGTTTTAGTGGTTGATGTTGCTGGAACTTCTAATGTTGGTGATTTCACGCTTGCTGGTGGCAATATTACTTCTGGTGCTTTCACTTATGCACTTGATCAAATCGGCTTAGATTGGTTCTTAACCCAAGCCCTAAGTCCTCTTACTGCAACTTTTGAGATTTATCCGCAAACTCTAAGCGCATTAAACACATTCTCAAGCCTTTGTTCACGCACTAGCTCTCGTTTTTATAAAAATAACAGCGACAAGAATAATGGCGGGGATGTCGGGGTCGGGAGCATAGCGACCAACGGCGATGTTTGGGGTATAATCGAAGCAAGTCACGCTAAGGTAACGCCAACAAGTTCAACAACAGCGGCTAATTACGAAACTTCTATATGGAAAATAAAAGCTGGTGTTGTTAGCGAAAATGCAAATGGCAAACTCCTACTCGGCTTTAATGGCTATTATGGCACAGTTTCCTCAAGCATATTCTCACCCACTGACAATGGCTCAATCTTTACGCAAGGATTTGGAGTTGGTTTAACAGCAACATATTTTAGCACAAACGGTTTTTATGTTGATGGGCAATTACAAGATGGCTGGAATTATAGCGATTTGAACAGTGCGGCAAGTGGCGCATTAGTTTCAGATAATCTTGGCACTTCTTATGCCGCAAGCCTTGAAGCAGGTCAGCAAATTGATATGGGTGAAGGCTTAAGCGTGACACCAAACGCAGTTAACCTATTCCACCACAGCATTTAATAACTTTACTGGCTCAGGCGGCGAAGTCGTTGCGCTGGATTATGCGGATTCTCTTGTTGATCGCTTTGGCGTTATAGTTGAAAATAATCAATCATGGACAAGTGACGATGGCGCAAATGCTAGCTCAAATATCTATGGCTTAGCCAATGTCTATTATAATTTCTCTGGTCGCAGTCAGGTTGATATTTCTGGTACAAAGCTAGCCGCTCAGCCAAATCGCCTCTCTGGCGAAATTGGCATTGGCGGCTCGTATAATTTCAGCGATAATAAATATTCACTATCAGGTGAATTGTCCGTTGCTTCTAGCTTAGAAAATATCGGCAATTCATATCAGCTAAAGGGCAATTTAGAATTTAAGGCTAAGTTTTAGTGGTAAAGTACAGAAAACCCAGAACAAAGCTAATCAATCTAAAACTATTCAAATAAAGAAGTTAAACTTGAAATAATCGCCTCTGGTTTTTGATAAAAAACTAATTGCCCTGCGTTATCATGTTCAATTAGCTCAACATTTTCATAAAGATTGGCAAATTCTCTTACAGTCTTGATTTTTATTGTTTGGTCAAGAGTTCCGTGCGCTAGAATAACCCTCTGATGAACATGTTCCATATAATTAGACCAATCACGAGTAACATGGTGCGAGTCAACTTCAAATGCCCGATGCCCTTGCGCAATAACAAATTGATAACCAGCATGAATTGCGGTGCTAATATCAATATTTTGGGCTACTTCTCGATCTTTGCTACCTTTTGCATAAAGTGCATTCATAAATTCGACTTCTAAACCGCAATCAATCTGAGAAATTCCAGCTCTAAGAATTGTCGGCAGTAGATTTGGAGCAAACCGCGCCGTCCATGCTACTACTCGCTGGCGAGGCGACATTGATAAAATTTCACGAAATGATTTAATTGGAGTAACGCCCGAGATATTTAGAATCGCTGAAATTCTTTCTTGCAAAATAGAAGCCGCAGCAAATGCATATAGCGAACCTGCCATATGACCAATAATTGGTGCAGAATCTATTTCTAAATGATCCATAATATGGTGTAAATCAGCCGCAAACTCTTCAGGTGCAGTTTTGATTTCATAAGCTGGGGGACTATCAGAGAAACTGGGCCTTACAGGTGCAATCAGTTTAATATTATTTTTAACAAGCAACTTGCCTGAAAATTTACAAGAATCATAACCATCTATCATTCCATGAATAAACAAAACTGGACGTCCATCAGGAGCACCACCCAGATAAACAGGCATATCTCTTCCATCCTTTAGAGGAATCATTATTCGCTCTGAAGTTTCCCGTAAGTTTAATATTTTTGCTAATTTGAACTTCTGCCTGCGCCCAAAAGCAGTTAAAGTAACTATTATGCGCACAAGATCGGCTTGTGAATTCGTGCCAGTTTTATGTAATATGGATTTAACTTGTGTTCGTATAGTATGAACCGAGCGATTACGCTCGTTGGCAATGTCATTTAATGATTTACCCTCACATAATCCACGCCCGACTTGCAATTCGCTTGCGCTCAACGCAAAGGCATCTGTGAGCAATATTTCTACCCCCTTATCCCAATCCAATCCAATAGCATAAAGGCAAAGCAAAGCTGGCTGACTATGTGCAAAACGCATTGATTTTGCTAGAAATAACTGTGTTTTATTTTTTCCAGTTGGAGTGCTGGGAGAAAGAGTAAGATTAAAAATATGGACTTGTTCAGCAGCGTCTGGGCGCTCAAGTCCGAGCAACATTACATGTAGATTATCATAGTCCTTTTTATCAATTAGTGATGATAACCCTTTAAGTGAAACAATATCACCAAGCAATTGTTTGGCGGGTTTATTTTCGTGGGTTATTTTTTTATTAGCAGCAATAAAAAAGGCTGGTTCTTTTTTTTGTGCTACAAATTGTTCTGGTGTGCCAATGCCTTTTCCCTCGCGCCCTAGCTTTTCAAGTATTTCATAAGCACGCTGGAAATGAGCTTCTAATTCTGGATCATGAATATGCTTAGAAATTGAAATATCCGTTTCATGTAGCATTTCTAACTTGCTGAAGGTTGTAGAGAGATGCCTTTCCCATAGTGCCATGAAACCATCATAACTCTCGGGTTTGAGCACCATTTCATAGATTTCAGCAATAAGTTGAGCCTTGTTTGCGCTTTTGGACATCGTGATTTTTCAAAAATGATAATTTAAGTAGAAATAATTACCAACATACCCCATTTGGGTGATGCGTCAATATTTATATTGCTTATAATGATTCATACTTTGGTAACCTATTAAAAGACGATGGGTATATGGGCAGAAAAAATAACTTAGTTCATGGCGGGCGAATGACAAAATATAAAGGACGTGCGGCTTCTTTTGCCCCTGCCCTTAATATTGCAAATATTGATGTTTCAGCTTTAAGATTTTCATCAATAAGCAAAGCAACAAAAACATTTTTACTTTCAGCTCTTTTAGCAATGATGGGCGCATTCGCTCCAATGTCAGCAAATGCCCAATTATATTGGGACGGCCTAGGCGCAGCAAACGACAGTACAGTAACTGGCGGCGCTGGAACTTGGGACGCTACAACAACTAACTGGACTAATGGTTTAGGCATTACCAATCAGGCTTGGATAGATGGTAGCAATGCTGTTTTTGGTGGCGCAGCAGGTGGTGTAGTTGAATTAGAGGGCGATCAAGATGTTGAGGATATATACTTTAACACCGAAGGGTATAATATTAGTGATGCAGACGGCGATGCAGGTGGTTTAGTATTAGATTCTGGCACATCATACTTTTATGTTAATCAATCAGCAACAATTTCGGCTAACCTAACTGGCCTTGGCCATTTAGCAAAAATAAGAAATGCCAATTTGACCATTTCTGGTGACAATAACGCACTGGGATATGTTTTCGTTGATAGTGGCACTCTAATTCTGACAGGTTCTAATTTCTCTGCAACAGAATTTAACCCTAGATCTAATGGCACACTTGTTGTTGATAGTGCAGGCGGAGACGCTATAAATAATTCTATTGGTGTCCGTCTTGATGGCAATGGTATATTTGAAGTTCAAACAGATGAAGAAATTGGTAAGCTTACTGCATGGGGTGGTGCTGGAAATGTTTTCCTTAATGGTGGAACTCTAACAACTAATTTTGATAGTCTTTCTACTACCGCTTTATACGCAGAAATTTCAGGCACTGGCGGGTTTATCAAGAGTGGCACATCTGGGCTAAATTTAACTGCAGCGAGTACATATACTGGCGCAACCACGATTAATGGCGGAATTTTACAAGCGAGCAACGCTTCTGCGTTAGGGGACAATAGTGCGCTAACCGTTACTGGAGCAGGAACGCTCAATCTTAGTACAGATTTGGCAATTGGTTCGTTAGCTGGCGCAGGAAATGTAACGCTTAACGCAAATAGTCTTAGCACAGGTGGTGATAATGCTGATACTGGTTTTTCTGGTATTATCTCTGGAACAGGTGGTTTGAGCAAAAATGGTTCTGGCACGCAAATTCTTTCTGGCAATAACATTTATACTGGCACAACAACAATCAGCGCTGGCATATTAAATATAACAGGCTCGATAGATTCAACAGCGATAAATATCAATAATGCTGGTCAATTAAATGCAGATGCCAACGCATTTGTTGCAAGTGCTGCTATCAATTTAAACGATACGGCAACTTTTCAAAATAATGGCAACAATGCGATTAATTCATTAACATCTTCTGCTGGCTCCACCATAAATTTCAATGCAGGTGTTTTGAACCTTAGCAGTTCAGTTTGGGACACAATCGATGGCAACATCACTGGCGCTGGCGGTTTGACTAAAACAGGCACTGGCTGGTTAACTTTTGCTGGCACAAACACATATGCTGGACTAACAACTATTAGCGCTGGCACAATATCGCTAGATAGTACCACAGCAATTAGTGACGCAGGTGCAGTGCAGGTCAATGGCGGTGGCAGACTTAATATTGCAGCAAATACAGTCCTTGGGTCTATTGCCGGATCGGGCTTGATTACTCTTCCTGACGGTCTTATTTTAACTATTGGTGACAATAATTCCGATTCCAATTTTAGCGGCAATTTCGATGGTGGCGGTAATGGCGGTCGTCTAATTAAACAAGGCAATGGAATTCTAACTCTTTCAGGCGATAATAGTGGTGATCTTGGGGAAGGAATATTTCTTGAAGGCGGCACCCTATCCCTACAAAACAGCACTGCGGCTGGAAATGGCACAATCACTACATTCGGCTCGGTAATTGATTATGGCGATGGGGTAAATATCGCTAACCTTATAAATATCAATTCAGACACTACAAAATTACAAGTTTTGGTTGGAACAGCAGAGCAATCTGGCATTATTTCTGAAACTGGCGGGCCTCGCCCATTAGAAAAAATTGGCGCAGGTGAATTGATACTATCAGGCGCTAACACTTATACTGGCGCAACAACAATCAGCGCTGGCACATTATCGCTTAATGGCGGATCGGCGATTACTGATATTAGCACTGTAAATGTTGCAAGCGGTGCTACACTTAACTTGCAAGCAAGCGAAACTATTGGCTCTCTTGCTGGTGCAGGTAATGTTACTTTCGCTTCTAACCAAATTCTAACTGCTGGCGCAAATAATATTGATACTGATTATAGCGGCTTAATGAGCAATGCTAATAGTCTTTTTATCAAAGAAGGCGATGGGAATATGACCTTCGCTGGAGATAATAATCTACTTGATAGGCTAGACGTTGAAGGTGGCACGTTAACATTAACCGGGGCTAATTTTACAACAACAAATTCTTTCGTAATTAATGATAATTCCACATTAGTTGCCAATAATGCTGGCGGCAATGCTCTTGCAGATGGTTCTTATATCGACATGGTTACTTCCTCAGCTACTTTTGAAATTCAAACCGATGAGACCATTGCAAGGATTGATGGCTCTGGCAGTGTCTTTTTGAATGGTGGAAATTTGACTGTGGGAGATAATTTTTCAGGTTTTGGCATAAGTGGAGTGGTTTCTGGCTCTGGGGGAATAATCAAACAGGGAACTTCAGAACTAAACCTTAACAGTGCCAACACATATTTAGGTGACACAATCGTTAATGAAGGTACATTACTCATCAGGGAAACAGGCTCAATCGCCTCAACATCTATTGAAGTAAATAATGCGGCTTCTCTTACGGCCAGAGAAGGGACTTTAGCATCTGGTGCAAATGTCAGCCTAAAGGACACCAGTTCTTTTTATGTTGGCGACAATATTATTAATACTATTAACTCTGTTGCTGGAACTACCATTTATTTAGAATATCTTGGCAGGAGCTCAACAATAGCTGGCAATCTAACAACTGGCAATGCAGGAGACCAAGCCATTGCTGGGAATATTACTGGTATTGGTAGTCTTACCAAACAGGGCACAGGAGTTCTTACTCTTTCTGGCGTTAACATTTATACTGGAGCAACAACCATTAGCGCTGGTACATTATCGCTGCGTGGCGGGGCAGCACTAAATGGGGATTTATTTACATCTGCTGGTGGTGTTTTTGATGTAAAGGGCGGCGGAACGGGGGTATTCTCGCTCACAGGCAATGTAATAAATAATGGCATTTTCACCATGCAGGACGCACTGGTTGGTGATAAAATTACCATCGCTGGCGATTATTCAGGCACAGGTGAGTTAAAAATTGATGTCAACAATACTAACGAGGCTGATTATTTTGATGTAACTGGCGCAGTTACTCTTGGCGGAACACTAGATGTTTTCTCTACGGGTGTTGAAGCTGATTATCCCCTTGGAGACAATTTCACCTATACCCTTATCGCCAATGATGGCACTGATGTCGTAAGTGGAACATTTGCCAGTATAGAAAACAATTTTGCTTTTCTTGATCCAACAATTAACACCAGTGGTGGCGATGGTAATGACGTTGTTTTAACAATGGTTCACACAAATCCTGTGCCCGATTTCAAACCGTTTGCCACCAATGCAAACCAAAGCTCTGTTGCCAAAGCGCTTGATAATTTTAATTATGATTCTACAGATGGGCAAATAGTTCGCAATGCAATCATTGGGCTAAATAATGCGCAAGCAGAGGCAGCACTTGTGCAGTTTAGCGGCGCTGATCACGAAGCATCAAGCGGTCTTGGTAATATTATCTCAGGTGCGTTCCGCTCAGTTATGATGGGCAGAAGCGGCACAATGGGCAGCTCTAGCGCCCAATCCTCGCTAGCACTTGGATATGCACAAGCGCCCCAAACAAACAATGAAACCCTTAATGCTATTAATGAGGCTGAACTTGACGGTCAAACATTTTCGCAACCATCCTCTACAATCTGGACAAAGGCCTTTGCCTCATATTCCAGTGTTGATGGGGGAGCTAATTCAGCCAACATTTATGCCTTTAATGCAGGCGTTGTATTTGGCGGAGAAATCACTGATCCAAATTTAGGATTATTTGGTATAAGCGCTGGTTATAGTGGCTCACAATTTAGCACAATAACCGCAGGTGCTACATCAAAAGCGGATAATTTCCACGTTGGCCTTTATGGCATGTGGGGATCTGCGGCAACAGCAGAAGCTGGCTGGGGTTTTTCTGGTGCGCTTGATTATACTTATAATATGTATGAAACTCGCCGCCCAATAAATGTAGGCGGGCTTGATTTAACTGCGGCGGCTGATTATGGTGGCTATTCTATAGGCGGTGAATTCAAAGCACGTTATGGGTTTGAAAGTGAGCTTTTTGGAAGTAATTCTATTATCTCGCCCTTTGCTGGAGTTAATTTCCTCAATAGCAAAAATAATGCCTATAGCGAAACTGGGGCTGGGGCTTTAAATATTTCAGCAGCAGAAGTTGATACCAACCGCATTGCGTCTTTACTTGGCTTTGAAATTTCAAGTCAGGCAATAATGGGTGAGACACCAGTAAACAGCAGGATTTCAGTTGGTTGGCAACATGAATTTGGTGATGTAAACCAGATAAACTCCTATAGTCTGCAAGGCTCGCCAACCCAGTTCATGGCTTCCTCTCCGCAAGAAGCGCGTGACAAATTAGTGCTTAATGCAGGCCTTGATTTTGCTACCAGTAGCAATGCTATGCTCACCCTTTCAGCAAATGGAGAAGCATCTAGCACAAGCCTAGCTTATGGAGGCAGCATAGCTTATAAATTGCGCTTCTAAGGCAATCGTGGCTTTAAGGTTAAATTTTAATATTGACTGAGGGCTCAAAAGAACAGCCCCCGCCTTTTGGTGGGGGTTGTTTTATTTTTGTTTAGAAAAAAGATGCTGAAGTAAAAGCAAAGCTATTTCATCCTTGCTCGCACACCAGCGCCATAATCTTTATGAATTTGGTCAAATAGCTTACATTGACGTTCGATAATTTCTGACTTCACACCGCTCATTGCAGCGGCAATATTATCAAACAGGCGTGATTTTTGCCCTTCATCAAATAATTCAAACAACGCACGTGGCTGCGAAAAGTCATCATTTCTTACACGATGATCATATCTTGCACCATTGCCATGAATTCTTAATTCAGGCTCAAGTGCTGACTTTTCCTCGACTGGGCCATTGACAGAATTAGGCTCATAATAGGCATCAACATTGCCGCTCATCTGACCTGTGAAATTCATCGATCCATCTTTATGATAATGATGAACAGGGCATTTTGGCGCATTTACTGGCAACGCCTCATAATGAGTTCCAAGACGATAACGATGTGCATCAGCATAAGAGAATATACGCGCTTGCAACATTTTATCAGGAGAAAAACTAATTCCTGGGACAACATTTGAAGGTGAAAATGCTGCTTGCTCAATTTCAGCAAAATAGTTCTCAGGATTACGATTTAATTGCATTTCTCCAACTTCAATCATCGGGTAGTCAGCATGTGGCCAGATCTTTGTTAAATCAAAGGGGTTGAAATCTGCGCACTCAGCTTGAGCTTCACTCATCACCTGAATTTGAAATGACCAACGTGGGAATTCTTCACTCTCAATAGTACCAAATAATGCTTCTTGATAGGTTTCACGACTTTGCCCGATTACACCTTCAGATTGTGAATTGGTATAATGTTTGTGCCCCTGAAGAGTTTTGAAATGAAACTTGACCCAATATCTCTCGCCCTTGTCATTCCAAAGCGAATAAGTGTGCGAGCCATAACCGTTCATATGCATTGGTGAAACTGGTAACCCCCTGTCTGACATCAAAATTGTCACCTGATGTAAGCTTTCAGGGGAGAGCGACCAAAAATCCCACATGGCAGTTGAAGAACGAAGATTGGTCTTTGGGTGACGTTTTTGGGTATGAATAAAGTCAGGGAATTTCATCGGGTCACGTACAAAAAACACTGGCGTATTATTACCAACTAAATCCCAATTCCCTTCTTGGGTATAAAATTTAAGCGCAAAACCGCGCACATCACGCTCAGCGTCTGCTGCTCCCTGCTCTCCTGCAACTGTTGAGAACCGAGCCAACATTGGGGTTTTTGCACCCTTTTGCAAAGCCTTAGCCTTTGTATATTTAGAAATATCACCTGTAATATTTAGCGTCCCATATGCGCCCCAACCTTTGGCGTGAACAACTCTTTCTGGAATACGTTCACGATTTTGGTGAGCAAGTTTTTCTAATAATTGATAGTCCTGCAATAAAACTGGACCACGCTCACCAGCGCTAAGCGAGTTTTGATTATCTGGAACTGGAGCGCCAGCTGTTGTGGTTAAAATTTTTTTGTCACTCATAATATACTCCTTAAGTTTGTCTGCTCTTACCTTGCTCCATTATTTTTAATAAGTCCAATTGACATTTCTATATTTTTTGATAAGATTTTCTTATCATGCCAATTACACTAAAACAGATGCGTTATGCCATTGCCGTTGAACAAGAGGGGCATTTTGGCCGTGCAGCCGAAGTCTGCCATGTCACCCAGCCAGCCCTATCGCAGCAAATAAGTTTATTGGAGGAGATTTGCAAGGCTTCACTATTCAATCGAGTAGGCAAGCCAGTACGCCCAACGCCTTTTGGTAAAGAATTTATTTCGAAAGCCAAGAATATCCTATTTGAAACAAATAACTTAATAAGTTTTTCTCTATCTCAGCAAGGTAAGCCACATCACCCTGTACGATTTGGACTAATCCCGACAATTGCACCCTATTTATTGCCAGATATTTTTCCGCGCTTACAAGAAAACTTAAGCGACGTTGAGTTTTCGATTAGCGAAGCAAAAACAGATCAATTACTTTTGGATTTAGAAGATGGCTTGCTTGATATTGCACTAATTGCAACTGAATTGCCTAATAACTCACCCCTAAAGTCAACAACAATCATTAGCGATCCACTTGTGCTTGCAACCAAAATGGACAAACACAAGAAAACAAGCCACATAGAACTTTCTGACTATCCTGCGGAACAGATACTATTACTAAATGAAGGGCACTGCCTTCGTGAACAAACTCTTCTAGCATGCCAAATAAAAAGCAGTGACACATTTGCAGCCACCTCATTGCCTACCATTATGGAGCTTGTTGCCAATGGAATGGGGGTAACCCTCTTGCCAGCCATAAGCATAAAAAAAGAAGCCAACGACCCTCGTATTCAACTTTTGCCCATTGATTCCCCAAGAGCAAAAAGAACCCTTAATCTTATTTGGCATAATGCCACGCCGTTTACCCAATTATTTGGCAAGATTGCCGATATTGTTAAGCGTGCTGGCGAAGTACGGCTGTCACAAAATTATACATTTTGACAATTCCATTCTAGCAATATGATTTCAATGAAACGATAGAATCAAAGATCGGGTTTGATTTTAGTTGTTTAATTTTCTTTTTGCTTAGATACATAAAAAGAGTTAGCGCTAAATACCAGCAAGGATAACCAAACTAACATAAAGCTAATCAATCTAAGACTATTCAAATCCTCATCAAAAATAAAAACAGCAGTTAAAAAATGCATTGAAGGGGCAAGATATTGTATCATGCCAATCGTTGTGAGGCGCAAGCGACGAGCAGCAAAGGCGAACATCAAAAGCGCTATTGCCGTGATTGGACCAGTCAATATTAAATAAGCCAATTTCAATGGATCTGCATGAACACCAATGCCAAAACTATAAGTAATATAGGCTAAGTAAACTAGCGCAAAGGGTAGCATTAGCAGAGTTTCTATAAATAATCCGGGAGCTGAACCAACTGAAACCGTTTTTCGTAAATATCCATAAATGCCAAATGTAATTGCCATTGTCATCGCTGTAATCGGAAACGCACTAAGCCCGACAGTTTGAATAATAATCGCAATAATTGCAATGCTAATAGCCAACCATTGCCAGCGATTTTGCTTTTCACCCAAAAATATCATGCCAAGCGCAACACTTACTAATGGGTTAATAAAATAAGCCAAAGATACATCAAGCACTTTATCATTCTCAACCGCCCAAATAAAAACCAACCAGTTAATCGCCAAAAGAATAGCTGAAAGAAAAATTACAAACAAAGCTCGCTTATCCTTTAACGCTTGCGCAACCTCGCCCATTCGCCCTTGCGCTTTAAGGATAATACCAACAAATACCATCGACCAAATAACCCTATGCGCCACAATAGTTGGCGACCCTACCCCATCAAGCAGGCGAAAAAATAGCGGAAAAACACCCCAAACACCATAAGCACCAAAGGCTGCAAATATCCCATTTTTAGATTTTTGATTTTGATTTTTTGAGAAAGAATTTTCCATAATTATTTCATTACACAAAATAAAACAACAAACCAATCAAACTAATTGATTAGCGTATCAACCCTTGTGATTTGAAAATCTAATACCCATATTGATATTTATCAAACATATAATTGTTTGTTTCAAGTACCCTCATTTACAAAACACTTGAAAGAGGAGATATGACATGAAACCTATTATTACATGGATATTAATCACCAATGGTTATCGCTCTCGAATTATTGAGCATAGCGCTATTGGCTCGGGCTTAAAAGAAGTTAGGGGCATGGAATTATCTGATGAAGTGCTATCAATGTCTGAAATTATGACGGACAAACCAGGTCGCTCATTTTCAACCGCTGGCACTTCTCGCTCCGCCATGCAACAACGCACCAATCCTGTTGATAAACGCGAGGCTGATTTTATTCGCTTAGTTGCTGAGAATTTGAACAAGAAATTTAGCAATAAGGGTTTTGATCGCTTAATAATTTTCGCAAGCCCTAGCTCTATGGGTGATTTGCGCAAAGTGCTTAGCGAGGATTTGCAAAATACTATATATGCAGAAATAGACAAAGATCTAACCAAAGTGCCAAATGATCAAATAGCTAAGCACCTTAAGGATGTTATGGTGGTTTAATTATTTTAGAGGCTGTCCCAGATAACGCATAAAATGTGTTATAAGGAGCAGTGTGAGAAAGAGCAGATTAAGTTGGTATAAGCAAGAGCGATTAATAGAACATTTTGTATCAGGCACAACGGCTAGATGTTTAAAGATTTTTATCACTATCGGATCAATCATTCAAAGCTGTTTGCAAACAAGCATAATCATATCAATGGAATTGAGAACCCCGCGTCAAGCACGGGGCAAGCTTCTGGAATCAAGCCAAGCGCCATATGCGTAAATTTAATGGTGTTCCATAGGAGGATTTTGGGCTATATTTGAAGGAATGTGATTGGCGTTTTAACTACCTGATGTTAA
>Ga0256834_1000534_pt1 | contig 27173 bp, 20 predicted proteins | sample 4281140metaG_FD_190536 | JGI IMG/M metagenome (GOLD analysis project Ga0256834, IMG submission 190536) | Hydrothermal vent microbial communities from East Pacific Rise, Pacific Ocean - 4281-140 | ecosystem: Environmental > Aquatic > Marine > Hydrothermal vents | place: Pacific Ocean: East...
TGACCTTGACTGAGACCATGGAGATGGTTCCCGAAGTGAGTACTTCGGCGATTATTGCTCATCATCCGCAGGCTAAATATTTTGCGGTTTAGGGACAACCCCCCTCAGTCCCCCCTATAAAATAGGAGGGAAGCGAGTGCCACGAGCAGGGGGTAGTTTCGAGGTAATTAACGGAGGCTAGTGTGCGATATATCTGTGCTAATTGTGGTTACACCTATGACCCGGAAAAGGGCGACCCGATGAATGATATCCCGCCGGGTACGGCGTTCGATGACCTGCCCGACAACTGGGTTTGCCCCTTGTGCTACGCAGGTAAGGATTCTTTTGATCCGCTTGATTGATCGGATTCCCCCTGTGCGCTTTGAGTCAAATAGCTTCTGATCCTGTTCCTGCTCGACTTCCTGTTCGTGTGGCCTCTATCCGTAGGTTTGTCTTGTCTGTTTTCCCGTGCAGGGGACATCCCTTCTCTTTTGCTTAACATGATGGTTTCATCACTAAACTTACCTGCAGGAGAATATCTTTGCCGCGATCGCCATAGGATGGCATAATAGCAAGCATTTTTGGCCTAATTGAAATCGACTCCTGCAGGAGAAATACAACGCGTGGCAATTAAGAAATCTGAACTTTACAGCTCTCTCTGGTCCAGTTGCGATGAACTGCGTGGCAGCATGGATGCCAGTCAGTATAAAGACTATGTGCTGGTGCTGTTGTTTGTAAAATACGTTAGCGACAAATATGCCGGGGTTAAGTTTGCGCCAATCGTCATCCCCAAAGGCGCTGCTTTTAAGGATATGGTTGCGCTCAAGGGTAAGCCGGATATCGGTGATCGGATCAACAAGAAGATCATCGCGCCGCTGGCCAAAGCCAATAACCTCTCCAACATGCCGGACTTCAATGACCCCTCCAAGTTGGGCGGCGGTAAGGAGATGGTTGATCGGCTCACTAATCTGATCGCTATCTTTGAAAACAAGGCGCTCGACTTCAGCAAAAACCGTGCTGAGGGTGATGATATTCTTGGCGATGCTTATGAATATCTGATGCGCCACTTTGCAACCGAGAGCGGCAAGAGCAAGGGGCAGTTCTACACTCCCGCTGAAATCAGCCGGATTATGGCGCAGATCATCGGTATTCATGAAGCAAAGACGACCACCTCGACAACGGTTTATGACCCAACCTGCGGGTCGGGTTCGCTGCTTCTTAAAGTCGGCGACGAAGCCAACGCAAAAGTGACCCTATATGGCCAGGAGAAGGATGGCGCGACCTCCGATCTGGCTTATATGAACATGATCCTGCACGATAACCCCACGGCCATGATCAAACAGGGTAATACCCTCGCCAATCCGTTATTCAAGACCGAACAGGGTGAACTCAAAACCTTCAATTATGTCGTTGCCAATCCCCCGTTCAGTGACAAACGCTGGAGTACCGGCATCGACCCTGAACACGACCCTTACGAGCGGTTCAAGCATTTCGGCACACCGCCAGCCAAACAGGGTGACTATGCCTACCTGTTGCATATTGTGCGCTCACTCAAAAGTAACGGCAAAGGTGCCTGTATCCTGCCGCACGGCGTGCTGTTTCGTGGCAACTCCGAGGCTGACATAAGACGTAATCTGGTGCGCAAAGGCTATATCAAAGGCATTATCGGTCTACCCACCAACCTCTTTTATGGTACCGGTATCCCGGCTTGCATCATTGTTATCGATAAAGAGAAAGCCCACAACCGCAAAGGTATCTTTATGATCGATGCCAGTCGTGGCTTCATCAAAGATGGCAACAAAAACCGTCTGCGCAGTATGGATCTGCACAAGATCGTCGATGTATTTAACAAGCGTCTTGAAATCGACAAATACTCCCGCATGGTCTCAATTGACGAGATTGAAAAGAAGAACGATTTTAACCTCAACATCCCGCGTTATATCGATAGCCAACAGGTCGAGGATATGCAGGATATTGAAGGTCACCTGCGTGGCGGTATTCCTGCTGCCGACATAGACGCTCTGGCTGACTATTGGGCCATCTGCCCGCAACTCCGTCAAACTCTTTTTACCGGCAACCGTCCCGGCTATCTTGATCTCGCTATCGGCAAAGAGGTGATCAAAAACACCATCTACGAGCACCCGGAGTTTGTTGATTTTATTGATGAGATGGAGGCGCTCTATATCGATTGGCAGAAGATGAGTGTCGCAACCCTCAAAGCCCTTACCGAAGGGTGTCATCCGAAAGAGATCATCAAGGAACTTGGTGAAGATTTGCTTGATCACTACGCTGCAAAGCCGTTGATCGATCAATACGATGTCTACCAGCATCTGATGGACTATTGGTTTGCAACCATGCAGGACGATTGCTACCTGATTGCCGTCGATGGCTGGCAAGCGGAGACCTACCGGGTGATGGAAACGGTCAAGGCTGGCAAGAAGAAGGGTCAGGAGGTCGATAAAGGCTGGGCCTGTGATCTGGTGCCGAAATTGCTGGTTGTTGCGCGTTATTTATCCAAAGAACAGCAGGCTATTCAGGAGCTTGAAGCTGAACTGGAATCAGTCGCGGCGCAGATGACTGAATTGGAGGAAGAACACAGTGGTGAAGATGGCGTCTTTGCCCTGCTGGACAAGGTTAACAAGGGCAATGTCTCTGCTCATCTCAAAGCGATCAAGGGTGAGGCCGATGTTACTGAGGAGATCGCTGTTCTCAAGAGCTGGCTGCAACTCTCCGAGCAACAGACGAAGATTAAGGCAGAGCTGAAGGCTGCTGAGTCTGTTCTGGATGCTCTTGTTTATGGCAAGTACCCGGAGCTGACTGTGGAAGAGATTAAATCGCTGGTGGTCGATGACAAGTGGCTCGCCACCATCGGTGCCGCCATCCATGGTGAGATGGATCGGATCAGTCAAAGCCTGACTCAACGGGTGAAGGAGCTGGTTGAGCGGTATGAGACGCCGATGCCTCGTCAGGTTGAGCGTGTGGCGGATTTGGAGAAGAAGGTGAACACGCATCTGGTGAAGATGGGGTTCGCATGGAGTTGAAGCCCGGATATACACGGACTGAGGTTGGTGTAATTCCTAATGATTGGATAATAAAGGATTTAGGTGAAATCGCTGATGTTAAAACGGGGCCTTTTGGTTCTGCTTTGCACGAAAAGGACTATGTCGATGATGGGACACCTATTATTACAGTCGAGCACTTAGGTGAGCGTGGTGTTGTTCATGTGAACTTACCCCGAGTGTCTGAAACTGATAAAAAACGGTTAAACGCTTATATCTTGAAGGAAGGGGATGTAGTCTTTAGCAGGGTGGGGTCAGTTGATAGAAATGCATTGATAAAGAGCAATGAGAAGGGCTGGTTGTTTTCTGGTAGGCTACTTCGAGTCAGGATTAATACTCAAACAGAATTTCCACAGTACCTAAGTCATCATTTCCATACGCCAGAATTTAAGAATAGGGTTCTTTCTGTTGCTGTTGGTCAGACGATGGCTTCACTTAATACTAAGATACTTAAAGGCGTAAAAGTACTCTTACCCCCCACCAAAACCGAACAAGAAGCCATTGCAAAGACTTTAAGTGACACCGATGCATTCATTGAATCCCTTGAACAACTCATCACAAAAAAGCGCCGGATCAAACAAGGGGCTATGCAGAAATTGCTACAACCAACGGCAAGAGATGACGTGAAGCGATTAGGAGATATCTCTTTATTAAAAGGAAGAATTGGTTGGCAGGGGCTAAAACAAACTGAATTTACAAACAATGCAGATGAGCCTTTCTTGATCACGGGAATGAATTTCAAAGATGGTGCTATTCGGTGGGAAGAGGTCTACCACATTTCAGAAGAGCGTTATGACATTGCGAAGGACATTCAGCTAAAACGTGATGACGTTCTTATGACGAAAGACGGTACCATTGGAAAAGTTCTTTATGTAGATCATATACCTAACCCCAATAAGGCCACGCTAAATAGTCATCTGTTACTTTTCCGGCCTATCCAAGATAGTTACCATCCGAAATATCTCTATTATCAACTGAACTCGAAGCGGTTCAAAGATTTCGTTGAGATGAATAAATCTGGGACCACTTTTTTCGGTCTTTCGCAAGGGGCCGTTAGTAATTATCCCTTTCTGTCACCCCCCTTAGACGAACAGAAAAAAATTGCGGTGATCCTCTCCGACATGGACAATGAAATCACCGCCCTCGAAACCAAACTCGCCAAAACCCGCCAAATCAAACAAGGAATGATGGCCGAATTGCTCACCGGAAGTATTCGACTGGTGGAGACCAAACCGGCAGAACATAAATGGGCATTTAAAGAAGCCGTTATTATCGCCGCATTGGCCGACAAGTTCGGTAGCACCGATTTTCCGTTGGGCCGTAAACGCTGCACCAAACTGACCTACCTGTTACATCGCCGAGCAGAAGGGGAAACGCAAGGCTATCTGAAAAAAGCCGCTGGCCCTTACAACCCCAAAACCCGCTATGCCGGGCCTGAAAGCATTGCGCAAAAGAGCCGCTATATAAAAGAACATAGGAACGGAAAATATAAAGGTTTCATCGCCGCCGAACAGATTGAACAAGCGCGAGACTATTTCGATCAATGGTATGGTGATGAGATGCTCGATTGGCTTGAACGATTCCGTTTTAAGCCGAACGATGAGTTGGAATGTATCGCCACTGTCGATATGGCAATGCAAGATCTGATCAAAGACGACAAGGAACCATCACTGTATTTGGTGTGTCAATTGATCGCTGCCGAATCGGAATGGCGACCAAAATTGAAACGTGCGTCATTTTCGGATGAAAACATTTTATCTGCTATCGAAACGAGCCGTGAGTTGTTCAACAGCACACCGTAAAGGGGCAGAGGATGCCGAAGGAAAATCAGAATACGGAATGGAAACAGTCCTGGCGTGATGAGTACCTGAAATGGATCAGCGGTTTTGCCAATGCCGACGGCGGAGTGCTGCATATCGGTCGCAACGATGCGGGTGTAGTGCTCGGCCTAGATAAGGCTGAAAAGTTACTTGAAGATATCCCCAACAAGGTGCGCGATATTCTTGGCATCGTCGTGGAAGTCAATCTGCACCGCGACGGCGAACTCGAATATATCGAAATCGTTGTCGATCCCCAACCCTACCCGGTCAGCTACAAAGGCCAATATCATCTTCGTATCGGCAGCACCAAACAAGAGCTGAAGGGCGCGGCGCTTGATGCTTTTTTGCTAAAGAAGCAAGGCAAACGCTGGGACGGCGTCCCCATCCCAAAGGTTACAGTCGATGATCTCGACAGCGCCGTAATGGCTCGCTTTCGCGAACGGGCAGAACGCAGCAAACGCCTCTCTCGCGACATCCTTGAAGAAGACGATCACCACCTGATCGACAAACTCCACCTCAAGGAGGGCGACTACCTGAAACGAGCCGCTTTGCTCCTCTTCCATCCCGACCCGGAACATTTTGTCACCGGGGCCTACATCAAGATCGGCTACTTCCAGAGTAACAGTGACCTGCTTTACCACGATGAAATTCATGGCGATCTTTTCACCCAGGTCGATAAAACCATCGATCTGTTGTTGACCAAATATTTAAAGGCAATGATCAGCTACGAAGGCGTACAACGGGTTGAGACCTATCCTGTACCCGAAGAGGCTCTGCGTGAGGCGTTACTGAACGCCGTTGCGCACAAGGATTATGGCAGTAATGTGCCGATTCAGATCAGTGTCTATGATGATAAGGTTCTCTTCTGGAACAATGGAGAGCTGCACGAGGGCTGGACGGTGGAGACGCTGACCGGGAAACACTCATCGCAGCCTTTCAACCCTGATATTGCCAATGTTTTCTTCCGCGCCGGGATGATTGAGGCCTGGGGTCGCGGGATCGAACGGATCATCGACGCCTGCCGCTCAGCAGGGAATACAGTTCCGGCTATTCGTTATGAAGAATCTGGCTTGTGGATTGAGTTTCCTCTTCCCGCAACCAAAACGCCGGTAGAAACTTCGGTAGAAACTTCGGGGAAAACTTCGGGGAAAACTTCGGGGAAAACTTCGGGGAAAACTTCGGGGAAAACTTCGGGGAAAACTTCGGGGAAAACTTCGGATGAAATTGTGGCATTGATGCGAGATAACTCAATGATCACAATCCCAGAAATTGCCGAGAGTCTGGGGAAAACTTCACGAGCCATCGAAATGCAAATCAATAAGCTGAAGGCTGATGGCAGTATCAGGCGGATAGGCCCCGCACATGGCGGCTCTTGGGAGGTCACCAAATGAATGCTGTCGGCTCACCGGAGCGAGTAACTCAAAACCGAATTATTGCCCTGTTTCAAAATGAACTTGCTTATGCCTATCTTGGTAACTGGCAATATGAGGACGATAACAGCAACATCAATGAAGAGTTGCTTTCGGCCTACCTGCACAGCTGCGGTTATTCTCCGGTGCAAACCAGCAAAGCTATTTACGAGCTGCGCACAGAGGCTGATAATCACAATCGCGGCCTTTACGACAACAATAAAGCGGTCTACAGCCTGCTTCGCTATGGGGTGCCGGTAAAAACAGATGCGGGTCAAAATACTGAAACAATCCAGTTGATCAATTGGACGGAGCCACAAAAGAACAATTTCGCCATTGCCGAAGAAGTCACTGTTTACGGCAATCACGAAAAACGTCCTGATATTGTCATCTACGTGAATGGTATTGCCATTGGTGTGCTGGAGTTGAAGAACAGTCGGATTTCTATTAGCGATGGTATCCGTCAGAGCATTGTCAATCAACAACCGGAGTTTATTGAACCCTTTTTCAGTACGATACAGTTCGTTTTTGCCGGTAACGATTCTGAAGGTTTGCGCTACGGCACCATTGGTACGGAGGAGAAATACTTCCTCCAATGGAAAGAGGATGAGGACGATAACAGTCGTTACAAACTCGATAAATACCTGCTCAAGATTTGTGCTAAAGAGCGACTGATCGAGCTCATGTTCGATTTTGTACTGTTCGATGCCGGTCAGAAAAAACTGCCGCGTGTGCATCAGTATTTCGGTATCAAGGCGGCGCAGAAACATATTCAACGTCGTGTGGGTGGCATCATCTGGCACACTCAGGGAAGCGGCAAAAGTATCGTCATGGTGCTGCTCGCCAAGTGGATATTAGAGAATAATCCCAAAGCCCGCGTAGCCATTGTGACCGACCGGGATGAACTCGACAAGCAGATTGAGGGCGTCTTCAACGATGCTGATGTCGCCATCAAACGCACCAGCAGTGGTCGCGAGTTGATGAGTCAGCTCAGTCAGGCCAAGCCACGGTTGCTCTGTTCGTTAGTGCATAAGTTCGGTCGGAGGGATGTCGATAATTTCGAGAAATTCATCAAAGAACTTGAAGCCCAACCGTGTGCGACTGTGGGTGAAATCTTTGTCTTCGTCGATGAATGTCATCGTACCCAGAGCGGTAAGCTCCACCGCACCATGAAGGCATTGATGCCGAATGCGGTTTTCATCGGCTTCACTGGAACTCCTTTACTCAAGGAGGACAAACAGACCAGCCTTGAGGTCTTCGGCGGCTACATCCATACCTATAAATTCAGTGAGGCGGTGGCAGACGAGGTCGTCCTTGATCTGGTTTATGAAGCCCGTGACATCGATCAACATCTCGGTTCCGTAGAGAAGGTCGACGCCTGGTTTGAGGCCAAAACCAAGGGACTTAATAACTGGCAAAAAGCTGCTCTGCGCGAAAAGTGGGGCACCATGCAGAATGTGCTCAGTTCGAAATCGCGCATGGATCGGGTGGTCAGTGATATCGTCTTCGATTTTGCAGTAAAACCCCGGCTGAAAGATCAGCGCGGCAATGCAATTCTGGTGGCATCAAGCATCTATGAGGCTTGTAAATATTTTGAGCTGTTTCAGAAGGCGGAAACCGGCTTCAAAGGCAAATGTGCCATTGTGACATCATATAATCCTCTGACCAGAGATATTACGACTGAAGATACTGGGGCCAACACGGAGACTGACAGGGAATACATCTATAATATTTACTCTGAACTATTGAAGGATATTGACGCAAAACCGAACAAAAGCAAGACGGAAACTTATGAGGATCAAAGCAAAGATTTGTTCAAGGATCAGCCCGCCAGTATGAAGCTGCTGATCGTTGTTGAAAAGCTCCTCACCGGTTTTGATGCACCAAGTTGCACCTATATCTACATCGACAGGACTATGCAGGATCATGGTCTGTTTCAGGCCATATGCCGAACGAACCGTCTTGATGGTGTCGATAAAGAGGTTGGGCATATTGTCGATTACAAGGATCTGTTCAAAAAAGTCGAAAATGCTATCGCGGTTTATACTTCTGAGCTAAACCATATTGAGGGAGACAATGTGTCTGCAGACGTGCTGCTCAAGAATCGTCTGAGCAATGGGTGCGAGCGGCTCGATAATGCCCTGGAAGCGATTGCCGTTCTTTGCGAACCGGTTGAGCCACCGAAAGATGATCTGGAACATATCCACTACTTCTGTGGGAACACGGAAATCGCTGCGGATTTGAAAGCACATGAGCCACAACGTGCCGCCCTTTATAAAGCGACGGCTGCTCTGGTGCGCTCATTTGCCAACATTGCCGACGAACTGGAAGCTGCTGGATACAGCGAAGCCGATATCGTTCGTATCAAGAAAAAACTCGATCATTACCTCAAACTGCGTGAGATTATTCGCAATGCCAGCGAGGAAACCATCGACCTTAAGGCTTATGAAGCTGATATGCGGCACTTGATTGATACTTATATTGAAGCAGATGAACCACGTAAAATTTCGCCTTTTGATGATATGACGCTGCTGGAACTAATCGTAAAGTCTGGCATCGCTAATGCGATCAATGCGCTACCTGACGGTTTGAAGGGAAACAAAGATGTTGTAGCAGAAACAATTGAAAATAATGTTCGCAGCAAGATCATTAAGGATCATCTCAATGACCCGGCATTTTACGACAAAATGTCGAAGCTGCTGGATGAGATCATTGCCGCGCGCAAGGCAAAGGCGATCGAGTATGAAGAATATCTGAAACGTATTGCCGAACTTGCAAAACGCGTTGCGCTTGGACTAGAAAAGGAGACGCCTAAACAGTTAAACACGCCCGGGCGCAGAGCGTTGTATAACAACCTCAGACCTGTGGCAGAGGCTCCCGGTGGCGCGAGCGTGTCAGCAAACTCTGTTTCGTCGGTCTGGGAGGGTCGGAAAGATGAGGATCTCGAACTGGCGATCAAGATTGATGAAACTGTCAAACTCACTCGACCTGATGGTTGGCGAGGTGTTCAGGCTCGCGAGCAGGTTATTAAGGCGGCTTTGTATGGAATTTTGCAAAATGAAGATGAGGTAGAACGTATTTTCCTGATTATCAAACGGCAAGAAGAGTACTGATGGTTACAAAGATTAAGCTCGGTGACATGGTTGTGGATGTGGTGCAAAAAGACATCAAAAATATCCACCTGAGTGTATACCCACCAACGGGGAGAGTGCGTATATCGGCACCCTTGCGCATGGATGTCGACACCATCCGTGTTTTTGCCATTTCAAAATTAGGTTGGGTCAAAAAGCAGCAGCAAAAACTCCGCAATCAAGAGCGGGAATCACCACGCGAGTTTCTTGATCGAGAAAGTCACTACTTCTGGGGTAAACGATATTTACTGAAAGTTGTGGAAAAGAAAGTAGTTCCCAAGGTGGAACTCAAACATAACACTATGGTCTTGCATGTTCGCCCGGGCGCTGACATCGAAAAGAAAAAATCGGTACTGGATGAATGGTATCGTCTGCAACTCAAGGAAGCTATTCCGCCACTGTTCAAAAAATGGGAACGGCACATGGGTGTAACGGCTGAGCGTTTCATCGTGCGCAAAATGAAAACTAAATGGGGCTCATGTGTTCCAGAAACCAAAACTATTCGTCTCAATCTGGAACTGGCCAAAAAACCACCGGAATGTCTCGAATACATAGTTGTACATGAAATGGTGCACTTGCTTGAACCAACTCACAATAGCCGTTTTGTTGATTTCATGAATCAATACATGCCGAAGTGGCAATTCTACAGAGACGAGTTAAATAGATTGCCGGTACGTCATGAGAATTGGGGGTATTGATTAAAGATACGATTCCCCCAAACCGAGTTACTGAATGATCTCTCAGAGAATGCCGCCCAGATATTCAGCCAGATCGACCCGGATCGGCATGAAGTAGAGACTCGAATCGGTCCGCTGGCTAAACTCCAGTGCTTTTCTGGCAAAGTGCCGGTTCCATTCCAGGGTGGGCTCGAAATCAGGAGGGAAGATGGCGTTGTTGAGGTTGTCCCAATAGTCCTTGCTGCGCACGCTCATGACCGGGCTGATCCCCCAGAAAACATCAATCCCTGCCATCAGGTCACGGTAAATCTCCATGAGCCGTAGATCAAAGAAAGGCTGGGTGAAGAAACCTGCAGCACCGGCGTCGAGCTTGCGCTTGACATAATCAAGCTCTGTTTTGATCCCGGTCCGGTAGGGATCGATGCCAGCGTAGATTTTCAGGGCGGGCATCTGTGCCTTGATAGCGCGAATCAACTCGACCGAACTGGTGCGAAACACTCTGCGTGACATGTCTTGAGGTTGGTCGCCAGCAATGACCAGAACGCTATCGATGCCATTTTTTTCAAAGGTCTCCATCAAAGGAAAAGGCTTGCTCAGGTCGAAGTCGATGGCACGTAAATGGGGTATGGTGTGAGGGAATAAGTTCTTCGCCTGGATGCAGGCGTTCCAGCTCCTCAGTGAGAACTTGAGCAGGTCGGGAATATTGACTATATTGATGGCGGGAAAATGCTCCCGTACCTGTTGTAATTCATGCTGCAGCGATTCGTGATCGCGCGGGACCAGTTCTATAGCGATCTTGTGCAAAAGCGTATCCTCCATGATGTGTTGTATAATGTATACTAACGCTCCGGTTTGCTAATGACAACTACAGATGGGCCTCAATTTTTTTATGGAGGAAAGTTATGTCAATAACAATCGTCTTTGATCTCGGGTAGGTTCGACCGAGGCTGACCGTTGCTAGCATTGTCAAGCTTTGTCAGGAGTTAGAAATTTGTGATCAATGATCAGTAAGTCAATATTATTATTGGACGCTAGTGGGGTCAATCCCCTACGGCGAGTTCATGGAGGTAGATTTGAAAACTCTGTATGTTCTGCTTGTCATTCTGTTTTGCTCAACATCTGTGCACGCTGAAAATGTATCTATCCTGACGGAAATCGAAATGATCCAGGAAAAAATCTGGTATTTGAACAGGGATATGGGCAGGAATAAGACCTTGATCGAAGAACAGCATAAACAGCTCGAGAAACTGGGCGCCGACAACGACAAGGAACAGCTTGAGTTGAATAAACGCCTCACGGTCTTGATCCAGTCAACCACCGACCAGCAGGAGGCGACGAGGCAGCTGGAGAGCGACCTGGAGGGACTTGGAGAGTCCTTGAGCGGTTTGGTGACGGAAGCTCAACAGCAGAACAGTGTCCTGCAGGATCAGGCTGGAAAGATTAGTGTGCTAGAGGAGTCATTAAAAGCACTTCAGGCTGAACTTATGAAGAAACAGGCCGATACAGGGCAGATACTTGCTGATCTTCGTGCCCAGCTCGCTGAAGTCCGCTCACAAATGGTCGAGACCCGTTCACAGCTCGACACACTCGGCCAGGATATGGGTGGCCGAGTCGAGCAAATCGGTTATTGGGCTGCAGGTGCTATGCTGATCCTCGCCATCACACTAACCATAGGCATGGCCTTGCGCAAGAATAGAAGAACCCCAAGATAGTGGCTCGTGAGGCCGCTGGTTTTGGGTTTGACATGACCTTTAGGTCTGAAGTAGAAGTGATGCTCAGCCCTTTTATGTGGATAGCTGCCAGGAGAGAATGAATGAAGGACCATTTCCCGGATCAATGGCGAGCAATTTTACGTCATAATAATCTGGATAGCTTCGAGAGTCTGTGGAATCTGGAGGCCGGTTGGTTCGAAGAGCCCAACCAGCGCCGTGGTGGCTGGAGCGGGGTGTCCCGTTGTGATCTGGATTTGCCTGAAGGTGGCAAGGTGAGTGTTTTTCTCAAACGTCAGGAAAACCATATTACCCGCACAGTGCTGCACCCTTTTGGTATGTCAACCTTCGTCCGGGAAATACAAAATATTTTGCGTTTCAAAGGGGCGTCTATACCTGCGCTTGAACCGGTTTATTTTGCTGTTCGTAAAATCGATGGCAATCTGCGCGCTATCCTTTGCAGCGAAGCTCTTGACGGCTATGAATCTCTGGAAAATTTAGGCGAGCGTTGGTCAACAGAAGGTTGGCCTGATAGAAAAAACCGGCAACGTTTGATGGCAGCAGTCGCCTCAGTTATGTCAAAAATGCATGATCATAAAATTCAGCATAATTGTTTTTATCCAAAACATATCTTTATCCGCTTTACTGATGAAGCGATTAACGTCCGCATCATTGACCTGGAAAAGGCCAAGGTGAAAATGCTGCGTCGTTACGCAAGCTTCCGTGACTTGTACGCATTGAATCGGCATGCTCAAGGCTGGAGCCGTATGGATCGAATGCGTTTTTTGCTGATCTATCTTGGTCGTGAATCTCTGGATCGTGCCGCTAAGGAGCTTTGGAGAAAGATCGCGACTCGTACGGAAGTTAAGGGGAAAAGTAGCTTATTGTGTAACCGTTCAGCATTTTAAAAGATTGTCATTCCCGTGGGTGTAATCGGGAATCCAGATTTTGAAACCATGGATCCCCGATAGAACCATTCGGGGATGACAGATATTTTAGCAATAGTTCAGATTGTGCTGAATAGTTGTTCTATTGCTTGATAATTAGCACGGAACCACTTTTGTCGGGCATGGGGACGGGGAGTTCATCCTTGTCGGCAAAGAAATCATCCACTGCTTTGCGTGCTCCGATCCAGGCGTTGTAATCGTGAACCAGGATGATGCCTTTTTTACTCATTCGTGGATAAAAATATTTGAGACCTTCCAATGTTGGTTCATAGAGGTCGGCGTCGAGGTGGACAAAGGCAAATTTTTGTTCGGGAAAATCTTCAGGAAGACTGTCAGGGAAATACCCTTGATGAAAAGTGATGTTGTCATTTTGCGGCGATATGTAATTTTGCACCTGCGTGATTGAAGTGTCTGAAAATTTACTTCCCTTGGTATCGAAGTCCGTATGGCTTTTTTCAGCGTTTACACTGCGGTCGGTAAAGCCCTCAAAAGTGTCGAACAGATGAAGTTGTCGTTCGGGTACATAGTGATGAATTAATTTTGCCGTATTGCCTTTATAAACCCCTAACTCCGCCAATGCTCCTGCAATATTTTTCTCTATTAAAGTACGCAGCATGAGTGTGATCATGTCGCGGCGGGTATTATCCCAGGGCTCCAGGTTTTGGATCTGGCGCTTAGAGCTCTCTCCTTTGGGGTAGAAGCCACCGGTTTCACTGCGCAGGATGGCGTTGTTCCAGCGAGATTTCGGATTAATGTCCATTTGCCCCTGCATGAAGAAAGAACTGTTTTGAAAAAGTGGCGTGAATTTTTTTAAAATCGACTTGGCAAGTTTCATTGCTTGCGAGCCTCCATGGATTGGATTTAACCTTAGGAGCCTGTCCGACAATCCATGATCGGCTGCAAACCCAGCTATTTGGCCCATATTTCAGTTCCTTTTCGACCAATAGCTATGGCTATTACTCTCAAACGAGCTAAAATCTGTTCTCAAACTTCTGGGTTTTCGCTGCGACCCTTATTGTCGGACAAGCTCCTAGAAGATGTCTGGTCCTTACGGATTCAGGCTTCAATGAACTGAACGATAACTTGAAGACAAAAGTGAATCAAGTTGAAAGACTGCAAGGAGAAGCAGATGGCTATTGCTGGCAACCCTAAAAAAATGGCGCAAGATATCGCTGATGGCTTTGTCAGCTTTTCGCCACCGACGCTGAAAAGATATACCCCGACTGATCTGAAGATAATTCTGTCAAATATGGGCATTGTGCAACGGGAAACCCGGGCGCTTCAGGTGTCACAGGATGATATTGTGCAGCTTAAGGCAAAAAATACACGTTTGACGAGGTTGAATCAGGCGGAGGTTGTGCTGCGTAGTTTCTGTAGAAGGTATCGGATTCCGATTTAAATCGGGAGAACGATAGCGAATAAGGATGAGCTCGCTTTATAGTCCGGCACGTTCAGTGTAATAGCCTTTAGTTGTCATCTATACCTGCGTGTAATGCTCACGATTGAAACTTGTGCGGCAAACAGCCATGATTGTCCGACAGGTTGCAAGTAACTGTTGATATCAGAATCAAATTTTGATTTTCCGCCAGACCTCCAGCACCTTGCCAATCGTTCTAGTTTCAGGGTCAGGTTTGAAAGGGGCGTAGACCGGGTTGTCCGACACAAGAAAAACCTCCGTGCCCTTCAGTCTGTATTTTCGTAAGATCGCATCACCCCACCGGTTGTTTACCAATACGATGTCACCATTCTCGAGATCTTCTCCAGGGGAGAAGGTCACCAGGTCCCCGTCGCGGATGGTGGGGGCCATAAAGTCCCCATAAGCAATGGTGGCGTAGCACCCTGCTGGTACATTTGGGAGAGAAACATAATCTTTCATTTCCTCCTCGTTGATTTTTTCCGGGAATCCTTCCGGAATCTTTTTTAGCAGAGGGGTCTTGGTTGCGCGCGCGTCTTCGCCTGTGACGTCCGGTTCGCGGAACATGTCTCCGACACCGGTGAAAAGCCACACCTCGTTAATCCTGTAGTAGTGGCAAAGGGCTATGAGGAGGGTGTCCGATGGGGTTTTCCTCTCGCGTTCAATGCCGCTGAGGAACCCCTGGACTATGCCGAGAGACGCTGCGAACTCCTTCTGAGTCAAGCCTTTGGACTGACGGGCAGCTTTTATCCGTCTGCCGATTGATATCCTCTGAGCATCTTTTTCTTTAGTCATGGTATCTCTTGGTGATATTTTGTTGACATAATATTGCATAGTGATATATAAAGATGGTGAATCAGTTGGGATGATTTTACTGTGTATAAGTAAATATCATTTAACTTTCAGTAACATAGCATATCAAGATCAATGTTTCAATGCATAAATCTCTGTGAGATAATTGCTTAAAGAAGGAGAAAATCATGGACGGTGCGCATAGACGATTGTTTGAAATTTCGAAACTGATGCAGGGTGATCCAGAGGGAAATTCCCTTATGGAGGAGGTTCTCAACGCATGTTTTGATTATTCTTTGCTGGAGTTAAATGCGAACCCGGAACAGGCGGAAGATAGGGCTGATCAGCTGAATAGGTTGATGGCTGTTCTGCAGCGCTTCAATGTCTATGTCTCAGAGCGTTTCTCCCTATTTGAAGAAGGACTTTTCCGGGGCACTGACAATGAGGTTGCCTTATGGTCGGAAGATCTGACCTCTCAGATAATGACGAACAGGCCAAGCTGAGCCAGTTTTCACGGAGGTTGCGAATGGTCGTGTTGCTATGCTTCCCCTCGCGCTGATTTTTATGGACATAGATGGTTTTAGAAAAATCAGTGAAACCTATGGTCATTTGCGTCCTGATTCACCCTGTTTAGACTCGCCCCAGAAGTGCTACAAAGAAACCCCGCCTATATAGTTACAGAGTCTTGTTCCATATGATCTTGTAGGCAAACTTCTCTGAGTCAAGCCAGTCGAGTGTATCACCGCCGATCTGCGCAAATGGATACATCAGATAATTAATTGCCGGGCCTTGTTGTGGTGGGTTCAATTGCAGATCTCGCCCTTCACTGAGGCGAATACGATACGGATCAACGCGTCCCCAGAAATAGTCACGTAATTTATCTACCGTTGGATCATCAAGAGTTAACTTCTGCTTCAACATGGCTTTCCGTACGTCAGCCGGGTCGACAGGAACCCAGCCATATCCTGGCAAATAGAATTCAGCCCAACAATGTTGCCACTTACTTACGTCTTGATTGTCTGTTTTACCGGTACGAATGCCCAATACTTCTCTAGTGGGCACACCTGCAGCACGTGCGAGTGAAACATAGATAGAACTGATATCGGCACATTTGCCGCCAGGTCGGCGTAGGAAAGAGGTGACATCACCAACACCACATCCGGTTGTTTCGGGGTCACGATAGGTGTTCTCAATCGTCCAATCATAAACTGCGCGGGCTTTTTCAAGGACTCCCTGTTTGTTCGAAGTGATTTGCTCAGCAAGCTTTTTGACCTCGCCGGTTATTGGCCCGAGCTTGGTTGAAGAAAGATAAAGTTTGTAGTCACGCGGATCGTAAGTTGCCTCTTCCGCAGGAAAATCGCGTTTAACCTGCTCAACTCGTTCCACTGCAAAACTAAATGTGATTTGGCGTTCTGAGGTTTCCTTGGGCCAATACACATAAAGCATCGGGACACCAAAGATTCTTTCTGTGTAGACAGCTGATTCGGAATAATTGCCGTCCCATCTTATGTCGCTGATGATCTGGTAGTTATCTGAGACAGGGTATGGAATCCAGAGTTTCGCTTCTTTGCCGGGGCTGTGTGTGGAAAGGTCAAATTGCCAAGTGAACCGTCCAGTTTGTTGGTCGGCAAAAGCTGGCATCGCAATAATAAGCAGGACAAATATAAGCAACAGTCGTTTCATATTAAACTCCACGAATCTATTAAAAGTTCGGGAATAATAGCGATGAGTTGAACGTATGTCTATTTGAAATTTGATTTATTTGCAAACAGGGTTGGAAGGTGGCACCTGTCTCGTAAAGAAAGGGGCCTGATCGGCCCCTGCCAAAGGTTTAAATTGAAAGGGAAGAGAGAGACGCTGTTACAGGGGTTAGCAGGTAGGGTCAGGCATGAAAGACTGTAGGTTTTCGCCATTGACGCGGCGGTTTGAAGCCCTTTTGCCATAGAAATCGCTCTGATGACCATCTAGTCGCCGTTCTGAAACAATGTTAACAGCGGCGTGGACACGCAGCATCTATTCCACAAGCTCCTAGCGTCACGGCCTGCTAGTCCAGATAAAGATCAGTGGGATAAACACCAAGGTCAGGAAAGTACCGACCAGCAGGCCACCAATGGCGACGGCACCTAAAGGAGCCAACCGCTCCAGGCCGATGGCGGAACCGAGGGCTACCGGCAGCATTCCGGCAGCGACAGCGAAGGCGGTCATCAGCACCGGTCGGGTACGGATACGGATACTTTCGAGCATTGCCGCTCTCTTATCCAGCCCTTCGGCGATCTTTTCCTGGGCAAAGTGGATCAGCAGAATCGCATTGTTGACGATGATCCCTGAGAGCAGGATAAAACCCATCATCGCCGGCATCGAGACATGATAGCCGAACAGCAGCAGAATCCAGGCCGCACCGATGATGGTCAGCGGGATCGAGAGAATAATCATCAGCGAGATCCGGATCGAATCAAAAAAGGTGATCAGGGTGAAGAAAATCAGAAACACTGCAAAACCTATGGCTCCGGCCATACGCCCGGCGGAGTTGTTGAACTCCTTGATGTCACCAACCTGTTCCATGCTTACAGAAGCAGGCAGCGTCGTCCCTTTGAAGCTCTGCTCAAAGTTCTCCATGATATGCGAGATCGCCGCCTTCTCACGGTAGCCGTAGACATTGAGGGTGTAGTTGAGCCCTTCCCGATTGATCACCCCCGGTTCCAGATCACGACTCAGGGTCGCCATTGCCCCCAAAGGAACTTTTGTTCCCCCGGGAGTGTCGATGAGCAGAGTTGTGAGCAGTTCAAGTCGGTCACGCTGGGCCGCTGGCAGCCAGACCCGGACAGCAAAATCTAGGCTGTTGGCGGCCGGAAAAGTGCTGACTGATGCTCCACGCAACAGAGTCTGCAGCTGGGTTGTGATATCGCCATTGTTCAGACCGTAAAATGCCGCTCTGGAGCGGTCGATCTGCAGGTTGTAAACGGTTTTGTCGATATCCCAGGTTCTGGAAACCGAGACGATCCCGCGGGTTGCCTTGAGGGCCTTCTCCACCTGCTGTCCGGCCAGCACCAGGTCGGCAAAATCTGGACCGGAAAGCATGATGTCGATATTGGCACGAATGCTCGATAACGCCGTAGCTCCGTAATCAACCACCTCCAACTGCTTGATATTTTCAATCTCCGCCAGTTGCTGTCGCAGGCGGTGTTCAATCTCCCAGATGGTTTCGTCCCGCTGATAACGGTTGACGTAGGTGGCGGTTACGGCAATATGGTCGGTACCGGAACCACTGCCGATGCTCAGGACTCCCGCCTCACTGCCGATGGCTGAGGAGAGGTAGTCGAGCTGACCATTTTCAGCAACGATCCGGTTCACCTCACGGACAATCTGCTGGCTGGCTGCAATCGGCAGGTTGGGATCAGTAGTGATACTGATCCGTACCCCGCCGGTATCCATTGGCGGCATCAACTCCCGGCCGACGGTCGGCATCACCCCTCTGACACTGACCACAAACAAGATCAGCAGCACCACAAAGTAGCAGACTGCAACCGCTTTACGCTGCAGGGCCGCTTCAACCACTCGCCGGAAAAAACTCTGAATCGCATCGTTGGCTCGGCTGGTGATACGATGGAAAAATCCTTCTGCGCTCAGCAGCCATGATTGATTGAGGGTCAGGATTTTCAGGGACAAAAGTGGTACTGCGGTAATCGAAATGATATATGAGGCGGCCAGAGCCAGCAGCAGGGTCGAGGTCAGGGGCCGGAACACGGTCTGCGGGTAGCCGCCGACAAACAGGATCGGCGCCAGGGCGATCATGGTGGTGACCGTTCCGGAGAGATCGGCGAACATGATCTCTTTGGTGCCGTCCATGACCGCTTTGTGAATCTTGGAGCCGAGCTCCCGGTAGTGGCGCTCGATATTTTCCATGACCACTACGGCATCATCGAGGAGCAGTCCCAAGGCAAGAATAATCCCGGTCAGGGTTACCACGTTGAACTCGATACCGACCAGCCACATCAGGGCGATGGTTGTAGCATAGACCAGGGGGATGGTGATCAGCACCACCAGCACCTGCCGGAAACTGGCCAGAAACAAAAAAACCACGAAGATCGACATGAGGATGGCATCACGCAGCGATTCGAACATGTTGTCTGTCGACTGGACGATGGTGTCTTTCTGGGTATCGGTGATCGCAAAATGCAGCTGTGGGTACTCGGCCCGGATTTTCTCGAGCTCCGCTTCGACCCCTTCAACGGTCCGTACCACATCGGAATCAAGACCGCGCTGCACCGCCAGGGCGATGGCCGCTTTGCCGTTGCCGTAATAGGCAGCACTGTTTTCATAGTGACCGAAATAGACCTGAGCAACATCTGCCAGCCGCACATCGGTACTCAGGCGCAAGCCTTTAAGCCCCTCGAGACTCTCTTCACGGGCGGCGGATTTCAGCAGATATCGGCTCCGCTCGCTGGTCATAAAGCCGATGGCATAATCACGGTTGTTGACCTGCAGAGTGGCCAGCAGCGCTCCGATTCCCAACCCGTAACGATCAAGTTTCTGCTTGTCGACGATAATCTGCAGCTCTTTTTTGTAACCACCGAAGACATCAACATTGGCTACCCCAGGCAACTTGATCAGCCGCTGCTTAAGCCTCTGCTCAGCCAACTGACGGACATCCTCCAACGGCATCTGAGCGCTCGGGCTGACGGCGATCACCAGCACCGGAGCAGTGGCAGCGGAGATTTTATGTACCTGTGGCTGCAGAATATCACTCGGCAGTGTAGATGCGATTTTGCCAAGAGAATTGCTGACATCACTGGCTGCCATTTCAAGATCTTTGCTGTACTCGAACTCGGCGCGGATGACCGAAACTTCGTCAATTGTGGTCGAATAAACCCGTCGGACTTTCTCCAGAGTGTAGAGTTCCTCTTCAACCGGAACGCTGATATTAGCTGCGATGGTCTTAGCCGATCCGCCCGGCTGGACTATGACCACCGCGATCTCCGGGTAGTTTGACTCGGGAAACAGCTTGCGATCCTGCTTGTTGTAACCGAGGACCCCCAGAAACAGAAACAGAGTCAAAAAAGAATAGATAAAGTAGGGCCGCCCCAACAGGCGCTCGATCCAGCTGCTATTCATCCGCCGCCCCCTCAATAATTTTGACCTTTCCATAGCCTGGCAGCAGACTCAGTTTCGCTTCGGCGGCAACTGCTACCGGGCTGCTTGGGCAGGGGGTTACCAGAACAAGGTCACTGCTCTGCAGCGTGGCGGTAACTGGTTGTTCCGTAAAATGATCCTCCCTGTACAACATGACGCTGACCCCTTGCGTTCGGTGCAGCAGCGATTGTAGGGGTAGGGCACAACCACTGGCAGTGGCGGTCACCACCTTGATGGTCAGATAGCTGCCGCTGGGCAGATCAAGCCGTTGCTCCGGAGTAATCTCGGCGACACTCAGGCCTCTGTCTGCTTCATCGTAGAGACGGCTGACCACCCCGATTTCCCGGCCCCTGGAGAGAACTGGTTGACCCACTTGAATCGAGCTGGCACCGGAAGCAAAGCGGAAAATCAGTTTCTGTGGCAGGGAGTTCAGCTTAAGGATGGTACGGCCTGGAGTGGCCAAATCACCCTGTCGTAACAGGATGTTGCCGATGATACCTGCAAAGGGAGCCCTGATTTGAAGATATTCGTGCTGGCTGTTCAGGTTTTTGAGGTTCTCGCGCAATTCCTGTACTGTTGCCATTGCTGAACTGCTGTTGACTTCAGCTGCTTCCAGTTTTTCCAGAGCAAGTCCGCCAGCCTGATAGAGGGCCAGGTTGCGTTGGTATTGGGCTTGGGAATATTTCAGCTGCTGTTGTGCTGCCACCAGCCTGGCCTGTAGTGCCCTGATGCTGGCAAGCATCTCCCGGTCGTCAATCTGAACCAGCAACTGTCCGGTCTCAACCTGCTGATTTTCGTGAACTGCTAACTGAATGATCTGCCCGGAGAGTTTTGAAGAGATGGCCGCACTTTTTGCCGCTTGCAGCTCCGCCAGAAAACTGCTGGTCTGTGAAATGGTGCGGTTCTGCGCCAAAGTTGTTCTGACCGCATGGATCATCGTTGCCGCGACCGGAGTATCAGCAACCTCCTGCCGCCGTTTGTTCAACAACAGCCCGCCAGCCACCAGCAACAGGATTAAAGGAATAGTCAGCCATAGTTTTTTCATTATTTCTCTCCGCTTTCGAGCAGATATTCGAGGTGGAAGTTCGCAATCTTATAGCTGTAGCCGGCATCAATAAAGCGGCTCTCTGCCAGTTGATTGCGGGCTCTGGCATACAGCAGATCGTTGATAGAGGCAGCCCCCTGATCAAAGCGGACCTGCTCGATTGCAGCAGTCTGCCTGGTCATTTCAAGTTCGCTGCGGGAACTTCGGTAAACATTGACAGCAATATTGATTCGGGTCACCGCTTCTGTGATGGCGCGCTTCAGTTCAAGCTCGGTCTGAGTCTGTTCGTAGCGGCTCTGTTGCTCGATGATACGGGCTTTTTTCATCTTGCTGCGAGTGCTGTCAAAATCAAAGAGGTTCCACCTGAGCACCAGTCCAGCCTGCCAGACCTCCTGATTATTCCAGTCTCCGGAGTCACGATGACTGCTGTCGTTGGGGCCGAAATTCTGTCCATAGCTGGTATTCAGTACAATCTGCGGATAGAGGCTGGCAGCAACCTTGTCAGCCAGTCTGGCATTCTTGTCGATCACTAAACGGGCTGAGCGCAGTCGCTGTGAGTCTGAGATCTGGCTAGAAAAATCATCATCTACTGTGGTCATGGCTTCCTGGGTCAGCTCAATTTCTGCAAGCGGCGGGATCTGATCTATGTCCAGCAAGCTGGCGAGAGAAGCTTTCAGAATGCTGATGTTGGCGCTGATCTGTGCTTCTGCAGTCCTGGCATTTCCCAGATCAGCAGCGGTTTTCAACTGGTCGATGCGCGCTTTCTGGCCAAGCTGCAGCTCGCGGGAAACCTGTTCATACAGCTGTCGTAACGACTCGACATAAGCTCGCTGGGCAAGCTCCTGAGCCTGCAGGGAAAGAATTTGCACATAGAGGGTTTTGACATTGTAGACCAGCTGTTCCCTGCTTAACTTCAAAGCTGCCGCTGCCAGCTCTTTCTGCAGTTTCGCAACCTCGATAGAGCTAGTATGGGCGAAGCCTGTAAACAGCGAAACCTCATAGATAATCCCGGTGGTAAACAGATCTTCAGTGGTCGGTACCGCCGTTGGATTAGCAATGATCGAGCCGGGGGTTAAAGGAGCCAGCGTGTGGGGCAGATTGTAGTGGGTGTAAGAGGAGACCAGCTCCAACCGACCGAACTGCTGTCCCTTTTGCTCGGAAATATCAATGTGTGAGGCATCCAGTTGCAATTGCTGCTTGTGCAGCTCGGGATTATTACGCAAAGCCAGCGCAACACACTCATCAAGGGAGAGTGCCAGACTCCGGGAAACCGGCACCAGGGAGAAGCACAGACATAGGAGGCTTAAAAGATATAAATACTTTGAAGATTTCATCGTCATTTTCCCCTTATGCACAGTTCGATGGCAAATACAGCTCCGGGGCGCTGATACCGCGACGGTAAATTTTAAAGACTTCAGGAGCTACCAGGCGCATCTGACCCATCTTACCGGCAAGCATCGACTGCATTACCAGACCCTGGATGGTACCGATAAACAGACTGGCCGCCGCCTCCGGGTTGAGCTGAGGATCCAGCTCTTCCGCCTCCAGGCCAGCGGCGATCAGTTGCTTAACTCGCTCGCTGTAACAACAGAGAAATGTCTGTACGATCCGCTTGGAAGCTGTCTCTTCGGCCCGTTGCAACTCACCAAACAATATGCGTGGAACCCCCGGGTGATTTATGACAAATTCAACATGCGCTATAAAAACCGCCTCCAGAGCCGCCTGGGGGGAAGAGACGGTCCGGGCAGCCTTGTCAACCCGTGCCATCAGTCGTTCAGCCACCCATTCCATGACCGCCTGCAAAATTGCATCTTTACTGGGGAAATGCCGGAACAGAGCCCCTTGGGTCAGCCCCATCCGTTTGGCAATCGCCGCAGTGGTGATATCATTGGGGTTCTGTTCCGCGGCCAGCTCAACCACCGTCGCTACGGTGACGGCCCGGCGCTGCTCTGCTGGCAGGTGTTTGTTTGGTTTCTTCATCAGGCCTCTCTGGCAAAGATAGTAATTGATTACTATCTTTAGGTTAGCGGCTGTTGCACTCCAAGTCAAGGGGGATATCCAACAAGAGCAGCGGAGTAACCATTCAATAGGTAAAATCAAAACAGCAGTTATCTGCTTTTCATCCACCTGGCGTTGCCGTAATTGCGGTTTTCTGCACAGCGGCAACAGCGCCCCGCAACTCTGTCCGGCCTGTATTCATCCGCAGGCACATTTTGAACTGCTTGGGGAAAACTGGTAACAGCAGAACACATGAATACCGCAATCGCGTCGGATACTGAGCCAGCTAATGCTCCTGTCCGCTCCACCGATAATTATATGTGGTCAGTTGAATAAAGTCTGATCATTGTTACCTCATGAAAAAGAAAAGGCTCACCCAGTTAGATATGAGTCATGGTAGTCTTATAGTAAGCCTGTTCTGTCAAAGTGAGGATGTGCAATGAGAATGATGGCAATACTTTTAAGCTCTGCTGTTTTTGTTTATTTCATAACTGGGGTCAGAGGCAGCCTTACGAAGAGGGTTAGGTTCTATTTTGCCTTGGGGGCATTCGTTGTTGTGTATCTGTTGACCATGATTCTGGTTTTTGTTGGAGGGAATTCTTGACACTACCGGTACCGGACACGAACCGGAGCCCAAAAAGCAAAAGCGACCCCGGGAAGGTCGCTCTCATGATGCTGATGGTCGGGATGACTGGATTCGAACCAGCGACCCCCTGCTCCCGAAGCAGGTGCGCTACCAGGCTGCGCTACATCCCGTTTCAGTCTTGAAGTAAGTAATTAGAGCGGGATTTTTATCATACAAAGCCGCTAATTGGCAAGGCATTTTGGCATGTTCGATAGTGATGAGGCAAGAATTTATGAAGGGTTTATGATTGGATCTTGCTGCGAATCTTTTTCTTGTCTTCTGAGGGTAGTCTTGCTATTAGCTAAACCATGAAACTTCTGATGCTCTACACAGACCGCTTCGCCTACACTCCTGCCAGCAAAACTCTCGAAGATGAGCCGGATTGTACTGAGCCTGGTGAGATTACCGCAACCGTAGTAGGTTTGATTCACGCTGAGGCTGTCGATGAGGAGAATGTGTCGAGAGTGGAGAAGAAGCTGGTGAAGAACCTCAAGTGGGGGGCGCGCAAGAACGAAACCCAACGTATCGTCCTGCATACATTCTCGCATCTGGCCGAAACCAAGGCCTCACCTGAATTTACCAAGGCTTTGCTGGCAAGAGCCGCCAAACGCTTACGTGGTTCCGGCTACGAAGTCTGGCAGACGCCTTTCGGCTATTTCCTTGATCTTGATCTGCAGGCACCAGGTCGGTCAACGGCACGGATATTTACTTCGTTCTGAAAAATTTTGCTATTCCGCTTACCATTAAAGATTGTCATTCCCTATGGTGTAATCGGGAATTCAGATCCTCAATCCCCCCTGTTTTACAGGAGGGAAGCGAGTACCACGAGCAGGGGGGTGTTTTTGATAATTTAGTATATGTCCTGAATCGTTATACAATCAAAAGCAACACCGTCGCGTCCCGACAGACGCCATACTTTTTACAACGCCAAAGAAAGTTACCCGGCTGTCGGCCGGGACCGACGGTTTTAAATGGTTTTGTTTTTCAGCTTGAGATACAAGTTAAAACTATCACTCCTTTAACCTCACCCGTAACTGCCCCTCGCTGGCCTCTATCTCTTCAATGCCATCGGCAAAGGCTCCCCAGAAGCCTTTTTTATCTCCAAACTCCTCTACCAGATCAACATTTTTTATGTTACCGAGCCAGGCATTGGGGATCGGCACCCCCCAGAGGCTGATGCCTCGTAAAGCCACGACCGGTTTGTTGTTTTTATAGGCCAGTTCAAGACCTGCGGTAACTTTCAGAGTTTGCCCGCCGAGTAGCGGTAACTCCTCATCAAGTGGAATCAGCAGCTTCGCGCTGGCCAGATCCTGAGAAAGGTTGATGGCCAGTTTTGTTGCCAGGTCTGTATTCTGCGCTAGCAGGGCGTTCAGTTCACGTTCTGTGAGGATAATCTCCCGATCAGCATCGGTCTCACTGTAGTGTTCAGGGTATAGAGTCCCGTCCTGACTGGCTTGAAGACGTTGTTTGTGCAGTATTTGTGATCTCTGTGTACTGTCCAGCCGTTCCAGCTTGCTTGCCAGTACTTGTTTTTCGTTGGCATTCAGGGTTACCGGTTTGAAGGAACCTGGGAAGAGGTAAACATAGACAACCCATATTGCAATCAGAGTTGCAATGATGCTGGCAATAACAGTAATAGCAAGGATCTTCAGCCAGCTAGAGTTGGATCTCTGACCCTGTGGTGGTGTTTTCATGGAATCCGTCAGCTTCTGCAGCCCATCATTCATGGCAATGTCCTGATTTTGGAGGTCACAGTGTGAATAGCCGTGTCAAAGCAACCGGATTTTCGCTTCGGCCATTATTCTCGGACAGCCCCATAGTGGTCTTATTAGCTCGGATTCCAACCTCAACTCGTCCTACCTTGAGTGCAGTATCCTCTGTCGCAATTGCTTTGTTTTTGGGATAGTTGCTTCTTCGACTCTATTGCCATTTTGCAAATACGCAATGAAATTAGCCAGATATCCCGGCATATCTGCATAGTAAACCTCTGACCATTGTAGCTTGTTTAGCTGCTTCAGCAAGCGCAGGGCTTCTTGCTGCTTGCCATTTTCAGCGGCGAGCTGTGCCATCTGCAATTTGATAAAAGTGTCATTCTGGAATGAATCTGAGGCCAGCTTGAGCATGCGTAAAGCTTCGTCCGGGCGCTCACTCGCATAGGCACGTTTGCTTAATTCAATATATTCAAGAGCGAACAGATGGTCGAGTGAGACAGCTTGCGCGAGGAGTTCAAGAGCTTTTCCACCCTCTTTATGTGCGCTGGCAGAGCGATAGAGGTTGAATTTGATCCAGGCTTTATCAGGGGCTTCCTGCTCCTGTGCTTCATAGAGTTCCCGAACCTTTTCTTTCTGAAAAAAATTACCCAGGTAAAGAGCGTCGCGCTGACGCTGCCAGTTGAGTGGAATCGGTTGATCAAGTAGCACAGGATTCTCGATCAGTTCGGTGATGATCTCGCCGAGAAAGCGCACATCAAGCGAAATCTGATTATCCAGATGACCGTAGGAGAAGGTAACGGCCAATGTTTTCAATTGCATCTTCTTCAGGGTCATCAAGGTGTTGAAGATGATGTCGAGCATTGGCGTGGCAATTTCGTTTTTGTAGAGAGGCTGGAAGTAACTCAAATCAATATGGACCACAACCGGTTGCTGCAGTTCTTTGAGCTCTGCAAGAGCTGCTGCGGTAAAATTCGTGCCACGAATTGAGCCATGAAAGCTTCGCCCGTTCAACGTCAATGATGTCGCTTCTTGCGCGTCGGCAATACCAGCCTCTTTTAGCTGAGCAGAAAATTTGTCGAGACTTAACTTCAGTTCCTGGTCACGTAATGGCAGTACCCAGGCTAATTCCCGAAACCAGCCGTTTCGCAGGGCGGCATCAACTGTCATGCCCGATAAAAGTAACGGTTCGGGGTTGCGATCGCTGCCTGCCAAAGCAATATCTACGACATCGGCTGTATTGACCAGAGTGCTTACCTGTTTGCGCAATTCTTCAGGCACTGGTTGTAAATGCGGGTTGTTGGAGAGTAGCAGCAGGGTGGGCTGTTCTGCCGCTGCACGTCGCCAGACAGAGAGTGCCGCAGCCATAGTTTCAAAACGGTAAACAGTTGTCGGTTCGCCAAGCAAGGTGGTTGTGGTTAGTGGTTCAGTGTCAGTTCGGACATTAACAAAGATTCCATTCGGGTTAAGCACGGGCGAAGTCGGACGTTCCTGATCATTGTAAGGATTACAGGCTGTTTGCAGTAACAGCATGCAGAGTAGCAAGAGCCAGCGCAACATATTCACCTCTTTTGTGTTAGGATTTTGTGGATTGTACTCGTTTGTCAGCTTTAAGTCAGCAATTCCAGTTTTGTTATTTTGTAACCAAACTTGTTAGGAGTATATTCTAACGTGTGGATTAAAAAGTCAGTATATTGTTGTGGTCTCCTTGATAAGTAAAGAAGAAAGA
>Ga0256834_1000535_pt1 | contig 27169 bp, 30 predicted proteins | sample 4281140metaG_FD_190536 | JGI IMG/M metagenome (GOLD analysis project Ga0256834, IMG submission 190536) | Hydrothermal vent microbial communities from East Pacific Rise, Pacific Ocean - 4281-140 | ecosystem: Environmental > Aquatic > Marine > Hydrothermal vents | place: Pacific Ocean: East...
ACTCGAGGTAAGGTCCCTCCCCCAAGGCCCTGGCGAGGAGGAGAACGTACATGCTCTTGAAGAGCTCGTCTATGTCCCCGCTCCTGCTGTACTCCTCGGCGAGGGTACTGATTTCTTCGGACCCTACCCTCATTCCCCCGGCGAGGTTGAGGAGCTGAAGGAAGAACTGGACGGAGCGCCTGTCGTCGGGGTCGGTTCTGAAGGGTTTTGGGAGGACCTGGAAGGTTATCCTCTTTCTTCCCTTCAGGTAGTACGCGAATCCCACGCTTCCGTGGGCGCGCAGGTAGTGTTCCCTATCTCTGTGCGAGTATTCAAGGCTGAACACCCTCTGCTCCCCGCCGTGAATCGAGTTGATGACCTCCACGAAGTGCGATAGCTCCTGATACGACAGGTCCACCCCAAGCTCCCTGAGCTCGCTCATCGAAATCTTGCCGAACTCGTAGAGCCTTACGACGATGTCCTCGGTCATTTCTCGTTCACCAGTCTGCGAAGGGTCTCCAGAAACTCCTCATCGCTCATCTCGATTATCCTGCCCTTCTCATCTATGAAGCTGAAGCCCGGCAGTGCCCTGCGGAGGGCCTCCCAGTTCCCGTAGAAGTACTCCTGGAGGAGCGGGAGTATCTTGTAATAGAACACCCTCTTGAGGGCCTTGACTTTCTCAGATGAGTTCGCCACCTCCATGAAGTAGCCGTGTCCGATGGTGTAATCCTTACCCCTCTCCTCCTCAATGGCCTCGTTAATCTTCGAGAGGAGGTGCTGGAGGTTTATGCCGCCGACCTCAAAGCGGCCGAGGGTTTCCGGCCTCGGGAGGACCTCGATGAAGGCAAACCTTCTTCTGAGGGCCATGTCGAGGAAGGCTATGCTCCTGTCCGTTGAGTTCATGGTTCCGATGATGTAGAGGTTCGGTGGCAGGGAAAACGGTTCGCCCGAGTAGGGTAGCGTCACTATGGTTTCCCTCTCGGCGCCGAGTCTCTTGTCTGGGTCAAGCAGGGTTATGACCTCGCCGAGGATTCTGCTGATGTTCCCCCTGTTTATCTCGTCTATGACGAGGTAGTACCTGCCCCTCGGGTGAAACTCTACTTTCTCCCCTTTCTTTCTCCTCCGCAGGAAGTCCACAACAACCTTTTTCATCTCCTCGTAGTCCGTTCCCCTCGAGCCGGTTACGCCGTGGTAGATTGCCTCGATAGCCATTCTCTTGAGGATTCCATCGGCGACGCGGTAAACCAGACGGCCGCCCAGCTCGGCCGGCCTGAACCCCTCAACGAAGTCCTCGTAGCTGTAGGACTGGTGGAACGTCACCACTTCGAACCGGTCTGCCTTTTTGGCGAGGTCTATCGCCGTTTGGGTTTTTCCGGTTCCGGGGGGACCGTAGAAGATTAGGCTCTTGAACGTCTCGAGAACGCCGGGTATGGAATCCTCCTCGACCTCCTCCTCTTCGGTCGGCGCTTCCCCGGTCTTGAGGACGTACAGATACGGGTTGTCCTTGATGAGGTAGTAGTAAAACGCGCCACTCGAGCTAGTTTTTCCCGAGGTTCTTCCGATGTAGAGGACCCTGCCGTCGCGGGATATTCCAGAGAACTTAGGGTCGAGGAACTCGGGGTTGTAGCGCCCGAAGAGTGTTTTGTCCTCGAGGTCGTCCAGCGATATGGACTTCCTGCCGTTCAGTACCTCGTACGGAACCACTCCTCCGTAGAGGTATCCCCTGAACTGGCCGACCGCTATGAAGAGACCTCTCTCAGTGAACTTCGCGAATACGAGCTCTCCGGGAAGGGGAAGAACCGACGTCTTCTTCTCAAACATCAGATATATCTCCGTCCCCATCTTGGTCCCGAGAAGTGCGTGGGGAACTTCGTCTCTCAGCCACATGTCACCGAGGGTTCCCTTTATGGTCGGGGGAGACGCGTACGTGGCCACTATCTCCATGCCGTCCCAGAATTCAATTGCGGAGTAGTACGGGTAAACCGGAAACGGTATTTTCCCAACCCTGAGAACCGTTTTCTTTCCGCTGGGTTCCTTGAACGTGTGCAGAATGTAAACTTCATCGTCGGTGTCGTAGATTCCGTGAAAGAACGCGTAGCCCCTTGGCAGAATGGGTATAAATATAATCTCAGCCTCCGAGGGTGCAGTGAAGTTAAGTCTCATATCTCCGAATATCACGACTCTGTCGTGGGGAGTCAATGATACGTAAATCGGTGGCCTTGAGAAGGTTATTCTGAGGGCCTTTTCCCTAGGATTCTCTTTCAGAGGATAGAGAGCAACCTCCCCGCCGCCGCATTTGGAGAATACGGCGATGTAGTTTTTTCCTGGGAAGATTATAACCTCCGACTGACAGGGAATTGGAACACCCTTTTCCCAGCCGGCGATGGGCTCACCTGAGACTTCAAAAGCGTGCAGAAACCTGGAATCGTAATCATCCCTCACGAGAACGGCCAGATAGCGCCCGTCGTCGGAGAGCTTCATCTCCTCGATTGCAAAACCGATTCTGTCCTCTTCATACTCCTCTGACAGGTAGGAGTTTATCCTATCAACTACGGTCTTTACAGGTTCAAAATGTCCCATAAATCAGCACCTCAATCGGAGAATAAGGAGTTATGTGGTTTAAGTAATTTATCTCCTAATCTTTTCATCAAGCATGTAGTAAACCGTTCTAAGGGGAATACCTAGACGCTCGCTGATTTCCCGCATCGGGATGCCCCTCGTTGCCAGCTCACGGACGAGCTTCACCGTTTTTTCATCGTATTTCCTCGGCCTCCCGCGAGGTCTCTCCTCGGGAACGAGTTCTATACCGAGCTGACCGAGGGCGTAGATTATCCTCTTCGAGACCTTTGGATAGAGGCTTGGAGGACAGCTTATCCGCCTTACGTTGGGAGCGTTCTCGAGAATCTTAACGACGACCTCCTTGGTCGGTCTCAAGTTTATGTAGACCTCAGTAACGTCCTCAGTAAGTCGGGATAGCTTTCGCAAAAGCTCATCGTAGGTTTTTGCACTGACCTTAACCTTCATCCCCTCACCCCTGGAGGAGGTCCAGAAACCTCTTTGCCGTCTCGCTCTTCGGCATGAACTTCCCGAACTTCTGAACCTCACTCTCACTGAACAGAACCTTGTGAAGGCCGGAAATAACGAACTTTTTTATGGCCTCCCTAAGCTCGGCCTCATCAATCCCGAGAAGCTCGGCCACCTTGCCTTCATCATAATCGCTCATTCCGTATAGCAGAACCCCTCCAAGGAGGTAGTTGGGAATAGTGGTGATGTCCTTTCTCTTTCCGGCAAGCTGACTCTCCATCTCACACTTCCTCATGACGTAGATGCTCCCCTGCCCGGTTTTGAAGTCCTTCTCACGTCTGAAGGGAAGGTCGAGGATGGAGTAGTGGCAGTCTATGCAGAGCTTTATTCCAGGGAAGATGCCCAAGGTTTCGCGCTCCGTCGAGGAGGTGAGGAAGTAGTAGCGGAAGAGGTCCAGTCCAAGCTTCTCGGCTCCACCCTTAGGGTCGAGGGAGGCATAAGCTAAGGCGAGGTTGTCAACGGTGTAGTGGTTGTTTATGAGTATCCCCTTAGTCTTCACGAAGGTTAAAACGCGCCAGCGGAACCTCCTTCCGTAGCGCCTCTTCAGCTCAGTTTCTATGTCCGCATCGGCTGGAAGGTCAAGGCGGGTCTTCTTCAGCCTGTTGTTCTCGAAGTACTCAACTTCAATGCGTATGCTCCTCGTCTTTACGGTCCCCTTCTCCCGGAGCTTGCCCTTTATGAACTTGAAAGTTTCCCGGACATCAACGCTTTCCCTTGCCAAAAGACGAAGTACATCCCCGGAGTACGCGAGGTAGGGCAGTATCTCAAGCCTTCCAAGCTTTACAGGCTTTTCAACCGCTTTAATTTTCTCGGCGTTTTCCTTCGTTACGACCTCTATCGGAATCTCCCTCCTGCCGAGCCTGAAGGTGTAGTTGGCCGAGAGTATAGATAAAGCCATCTTGTGGGCGGTTATTGCCGAGCGGAGCCTCTCAAGGGCCAAAGCCCTGTTGTGCTTCTTCCTGTAAATCCACTGAAGGTGGGGGTCCTTGCTCCTCTTGTCCGTGAACCGAACGGGGGGAGCGGTCTCCCCAACACGCCTTTCAAGCTCCTCCTGCAGGTCGCTCAGGAGGGAAACGTTCCGGGAGAGTGTGCGGGCCAGTCTAACGGGGTCAAAATCCTCAAAGAGCTCGCTCAGGTCTATCCCTATGTCATCGAGTATTTTGTTAACACGGGCGACGAGCTCCTCAGTCGTCGTCATGGCAGCAAATCACCGCTGTTTATTTTTTCGGGGAGGTACTCTTTGGCAACGAACTCGAGGGACTTATTCGCTAGAGCCTGTTGCTCAATCCTGACACCCCAGCTGAGCGCAAGCTTCAGCTGTCTCTGCCACTCCTTGTTCTGGAACCAAGGATACTCCATCTCCTCAAGGATTCTCTTGTAGTCGCCAGTCGGGCCGCCTTTCTTGTTCGGGGGAATTCCCTTGAGCTTCTCGGTTACGTTTTCCAAACCATAGCGCTTTATGTCGTCCATCGTCATGCCGACGAACCTCGCTTCCGGCGTTGCAAGCTTGTCGCTGAGGTAAGCCAGATTAATCGAGCCCTGCTTTATGGTGGAGTATATGTACCAACCGTAGGGGTCGCCATCGGTGAAGACGATGATGGGCAAACCTTCCTCATAGTGGAGCCTGTGGATTAGACGCCTGACGCCGCGCGAGGCCTGCCCCTGGGTCGCTATGATTAAGGCTTTCTCCCTCTTGGGGAACTTTTCCTCAATGAGACGGTCTGCCATAGCAGCGGTTTCGACGACCAGAGCGTAATCAACGTTTATCTCGGGGAACTGGATGTGTTCCACAGTTCCCGGGACGGCCCAGCCACCGCTTCCGAGCTTGCTCGCGTTGAACTCGTCTTCGCCGTCGCGAATGACTATATCGCCGTAGATGTAGCCGCGTCTGTCCGCTGTAATGTGCATCTCCTCACGCAGGACGCCGAGCATCCTCTCCAAATCTTCGATAATCGGGTCGCTCTCGCGCTGGTCCTCGAAGGTGTTCTCCTTCGTTCCGGGAATAGTGTGCTTGTTGGCGTAGTAGGCTTCACGAAGGCTCGCGTGCTTACCTTCAGCGACGAGCCTCTTCACGTAGGCCATTATGAGCAAGGTCTGCATGAACTTTCTTGCGTGAGCAACGTTGAGGAAGTACCTCCTGGAGAGCTTGTCACCCATCTTGATTAGCCTGCTCCTCTCGTCGAAGTAGACGTTGTTCAGTCCGCGCATGGGGATGTCAAAGTAGGGATTTTTACCGGCTTTTATTGCCTCCAAAACGTTTCTTCCATACTCCTCAAGCTTCCTGAGAACCTTTTGAGGGTCGTAGGAGAACTTCTCCTTCGGTTTCTCGCGTTTCAGGGCCTTTGATTTAGGCATCCTCAACCACCTCCACTGCGGTTCCCTCTGAAACAAGCTCCTTTGAAGCGAAGTGGCTCTCAATGAACTGCAGGAAGTACTTTCTAATCCTTTCCTCCGGCTCGCCGGTGAGTATGCTTAAAGCCCTCGCTATCTCGGGCACGTACTTCTCAAAGGTCTTCTTCCTCTTGACCTGGTAGAGGCGCCTGTGCTTCCCGCTGAGGTACGTCTGGAGCCTTCTCGCAACGTCCATTATGGCCAATCGAATCTCGTTGTATATCTCGTCGATGCTGGCTATGCTCTGCTTTCCGGTTCCTGTGTAGGGGACGTGGACTGAAACGACGTTGACCATAAGCACTAGGGGCGTTCTGTCGGGGTCATCAATCCGGTACCTCTTCCAGTCTATCGAGCGTGCGGCCTGGGTTGTTACACATGAGCCCGCATCAAAGAGGAGCGGAACGCGGTTTGCGTAGCGCAGAAGGTCAAACCCGCCCTGTATCTCACCGCCGTAGGCTAGACCAACCTCGACCTGGAATGGGATTCCGCCGGAGTAAACCTTGGGAGGCCTCGTTACCGCCGTCACGAACTCCGGCTTGAGAATTCCCATAAGACCTTTTTCGATGTTCTCCTCGCCTATGGGCCTGAGGCCGTGCGTTGGCGGAGCTAAAAACTTCATGTACTTGAAGGCCTCGACTATCTCCTCGGCCTCGTGCCAGGTGAGCTTCTCGGGCGGCTTCTCCATAATCTTTTCGACCTGCTTGACGACCTTGGTGTATCCCTTGAAGGAGCGGAGGACGGCTTTGACTTCACCGTTCATAAGCCTCTCGTAGAGTTGTTCTTGGACGCTCTTGTCCTCAACGGTCTTGATGAGCCTCAGGGCCGCTATATACTCCACAAGCTCATCAACTTTCTTGTCGCTTATCCTAGAGAACTCACCAACAAGGAAGCGCCTCACCGTTGTCCTCTTCGTTTTCTTGGCCATCCTGTAAACGTCGTCCGTCAGGACGCCCTTCGGGTGGGGCTTCATTTCTACGGGCGGCTCTGGAATCTCGTCGCTCGAGCGCGGAAAGACAATCAGCCTTCCGTCGGGTTCAATCAGCTCGATGTGGGCGTGGGGATTGGCTATCGCGGTGAGCTTGAGGTACCAGTAGACGCCCTGCTTGGAGCGGATGTACTTGACGTTCTTCACCTCAAGCTCTATCCTCGTCCCGTGCCAGTTATCTGGGTTCGGATGCTTCTCCTTTTTGACGATTTTACCCTCGTTTTTATCAACGTCAATCTTGACCCAGGCCTCGATTATCTCGTCGCCGGTGGAGGTAATCACGCGCGTTGCCTTTCCGCTCGTAATCTGGGCGAACATGACAGCGCCGCTTATACCGATACCCTGCTGGCCGCGACTCTGTATGTTCCTGTGCGCCTTCGTTCCGGCCAGCATCTTTCCGAAGACGTGGGTTATGTACTTCTCCGGTATTCCGGGTCCGTTGTCCTCAACGACGACCTTGTAGTGCTCCTTTCCGAGCTCCTCAATCTCCACCCTTATGTAGGGCGGAATTCCAGCCTCTTCACAGGCGTCGAGCGAGTTCGTAACGGCTTCGTGGACAACGGTCGTGAGCGAGCGGACTTTTCCAGTGTAGCCGAGCATTGCCGCGTTTCGCCTGAAGAACTCGCTGACGCTTTGAACCTTGAACTCCTTAAACAGCTGACTCGCCTCCGCCATCGTCATTCCTCCTCCAGCTTAAATTCGCCCTCAAGGGCCTCGTAGTAGGCCGAGCTTTCAAGCTCGAGGTCCTTCTTCCTCCTCTCGAGGTAGCGGTAAACGACGCCGTGAGGTGAACCCCTCGCTAACTTTTCAATTGCAGTCCTCGCGACTTCGACCTGAATCGGGTTTCCGATTATCGCCACAGTCTTTCCGTAAACGCTAACGTCTGCACCGCTCATCTCCTCGATAATCTCCCTCGTCCTTCCCTTCCGGCCAATTATTCTGCCCCTCACCCTCGGCAGGGCGTTCTTCTCGTTCCCGACGACGATATCAGTAAGGTTCACGACCTCAAGGATTTCACCCTCGTTGAACAGACGGAAGGCCCTCTCCGGCGAGAAGCCCCTTCCGATTGCAAGAACAATATCCCTCGCCTTCCAGACGGCGAGAGGGTCCCTGGTTTTTTCCGTTGATGTTATAAAGACCTCCCCTGTCTCGCTGTCCACCTCTATTCTCGTCCCGGTGCGCTCCTCTATCTCCCTCTTGGTTTTGCCCTTCTTGCCTATAAGAACTGCCACCCTCTCCTTCGGAATCCTGACGAACTCCTCCTGCTCGCCCTCTGCAAGGTAATCAATCTCACCGCCCTCTTCCTCAACGGGCTTCCCGTCCTTATCAACGCGCTCGTATTTCTTGAGGAGCCTCTCAAACTCGTCCATGCTCTCACCCCTCAACAAGCTCGCGGAGCTTCACCTCGTAATCCTCAACATCAACACCCTTTCTCGCGAAATAGTTCGTAACGTTCCTCAAATCCCTCTTCAGCAGTTCAACGCTCATTCTGTTCCTCCGCACGGTTGCCTGCGACCAGTCTATGACCACCGGCCCGTCCCAGAGCAGGACGTTGTACTCGCTCAAATCGCCGTGAACCATGTCGCCGCGCTTCCAGAGCCTCTCGATGACGCCGATTAAATAGTCGTACAGTTCCTCGAAGTCGCTCTTCTCAAGCTCCCTCTCAACGTCCTTCAACCTTGGAGCGGGCGTCTCATCGCCGATGAACTCCATTACTAGGACGTTGTTGCGGAAGATTATCGGCTCGGGAACGCGAACGGCGTACTTTATCGCCCTCTGGAGGTTCTTGAACTCCCTCCTCGCCCAGACGAAGATTAACTTCCTCATGTCCTTCGGCAGATAGCCAATTCTCGGGTCCGCCGCGAGGTACTCCCATATTCTGCGGAACTCGGTTGTGTAAGTTCTGTAAATCTTCACCGCTATCCTGTTGCCCTCCGAATCAACCCCAGCGAAGACGTTTGCTTCCTTGCCCGTGCTTATTACACCGCAAAGCTCCTCGATTTTACCGCGCCTGTGCAGGTAGACTAGGGTTTCTTTCGTCGTCCTGTCGAAGACCTCGTTGGCTATCTTGTACAGCTCGCTGTCCTTTTCGCGCCTTTCCCTGAGGCCCAGTATCTCCTCGATTTCCCTCTCAAGTTTCTCCCGCATGCTTCATCACTCGGCGGGAGGTTAGAGGAGAGCTTCCCCGCCCGAGAGGAAGTCCTGACTTATCTTGCCCTTCCTGAGAAGCCAATCAACCTGTGTCTTGGTGTAGCGGTAAACTATGTCGCCCCTCTTATCGCTCTGAACGGACCAAGGCTGAACTATGACAACGTCGCCAACGCGCATCCACATCCTCCTCCTGAGCTTGCCTGGAATCCTGCATCTCCTTATCTTGCCGTCCTCGCAGCGGACGTCCATCCACCCTGCACCGAGGGCCTGCTCTATAACGCCGAAGAGCTGACCCTGACTCCTGTCCGGGAGAGGAACGCGGATGACTTCGTCCCCCTCGACCTGTCTCTCCTTTTTCTTGGGAGCCATGAGCATCACCCCCAACCGCTTTGTTTGAGCCCTTATAAGCTTACCCCTGCAAAAATTCTCCAAAAGGTTTGCATGCCCAATCTTTTAAAATTTCTGCAATGAGATTACCCAGATATGTCCATTAGAGGAACATCAAAGTTTAAAAACGAACCGATGAAGATTGTCTGGGATGCGGATGGCGGCTGTGGAAGCAGAGAACCTCACGATACTCTACGAGGGAAAACCGGCTTTAAGCGACGTGACGTTCAGGTTAGAGGAGGGTAAAACCCTGCTCCTCCTCGGTCCGAACGGCGCGGGCAAGACCACGCTTTTGAAAACGATAGCCTGCTTCCACCGCGAATACAGGGGAAAGCTCCTCGTCTTCGGAAGGAACCCCTGCGACGCAAGAAGTTTGATAAGCTACGTTCCTCAGAGCAGTTCACTCAACGAGCGCGTTCCGCTCACGGCTTTAGAGGTCGTCGCGATGGGCGGGTTCTACGGGAGGGGCTTCGCCCACTTCAAGATTCCAAGGGAGGTTCTGAAGAAGGCCGGGGAGGTTCTGACCTTTGTGGGCCTCGGCCACGTTAAGAACAAACTCTTCCGCGAGCTTTCTGGAGGTCAGAAGCAGAGGGTTCTGCTCGCGAGGGCTTTAATGAGCGACCCCAAACTGCTCCTCCTCGACGAGCCCCTCTCAGCATTGGACCCAAGCGCGAGGGCAGAGGTAACGAACGTCCTCAGCAAGATAAAATCCGAGAAGAACGTCACGATGATAATAACGACCCACGACATAAACCCGCTCCTTGAGATAGGCGACCTCGTAATGCTGATTAACAGAAGGCTGATAGCCTTTGGAAAACCGGAAGATGTCCTCACCGACGGCATCATCAAGTCCGTCTACGGCCCGCTGGCGAAGGTAATCCCTGTCGGCGGAAAGCTCTACTGCATAACCGGCGACTTCCACATTCACAGGGACAGGGGTGGTGGGCTGTGATTCCTGAGTTCATTCTAAGGGCAATCCTCGCAAGTATTATGGTCAGCGTCCTCCTCGGCCTGCTGAGCCCGCTGATAAACACCAAGGGCCTGGCCTTCCTCACGCACGCGCTCTTTCACGCCCTCCTCTTCGGAGCCGTCCTCGGGATGATTCTCGCGCTCCTCTTCAACAGCTACGCCCTCGTAACCCTTGTCGCGCTCGTAGTGACGATTACAATCGTCCTAATCATAGCACAGGTTGAAAAGCTCGGCTTCACCCCGGATTCGGCTGTAGGAATAGTAGCGAGCTTCGTGGCCGGACTTACCGTTCTCGGCTTCGGAATCCTGTACAAGGTCATGGCGAGCAGGCCCTACTTCCCCCTTACCGAGAACATCGTTTCTTACCTGACCGGCGACATCTTCCTCATAACGCTCAGCAACCTGACGGTTTTAATCCTGGGCGGTGCGCTCATCTTCTTCGTCCTCCTCTTCCTCTACCGCGACTTTCTCTACCTCAGCTTCGACCCGGAGGGGCTTGAGAGCTACGGCGGGAACGCAAGGGCCTACCTCATGATTCTCTACGTCCTCGTGGGCGCTATCGGTGCCCTAATCGTCCAGACTGTTGGACTAATAACCCTCCAGGTCGTTGCAGTTCTGCCCGGCGCGATAGCGCTCATGGTGAGCTCGGATTTGAGGAAGGTCCTCGCGGTTAGCCTGCTTTTAACCCTCGCCGTCCAGCTCTCGTCGGTGGTTTTAGCTTACTTCACTGCAATCCCGCCGAGCGGTATAGCGACCATAATGCTGGGCGTAATCTACGGCGCGCTCCTCTTCCGGAGGTGAAACTTTGAGACGGAAGATAGCTGGCATCGACGAGGCCGGCAGGGGGCCGGTAATAGGCCCGATGGTCATCACGGCCATAGTCGTTGACGAAGAGAACCTACCGGGGCTTGAGGAGCTCGGAGTTAAGGACTCAAAAAAATTGACGCCGAAGAGACGCGAGAAGCTTTTCGACGAGATTCTAAGCCTTGCGGATGATTACGTCGTTCTGGTTCTCTCGCCGGAGGAGATAAGCTCCCGCGAGGGAACGCTCAACGAGTTCGAGGTCGAGAACTTCGCGAAGGCATTGAACTCCCTAAAGGTGAAGCCTGACGTGATTTACGCCGATGCCGCCGACGTTGACGAAGAGCGCTTTGGGAACGCCCTTAAGGAGAGGCTGAACTTTGAGGCAGAAATCATAGCGAAACACCGCGCCGACGCTCTCTTTCCGGTGGTTTCCGCCGCTTCAATCGTTGCAAAGGTTACAAGGGACAGGGAAATCGAGAGGCTGAAAGAGAAGTACGGCGAAATCGGGAGCGGCTATCCAAGCGACCCGAGGACGAGGGCGTTTCTTGAGAATTATTACAGGGAGCACGGAACGTTTCCTCCGATTGTGAGAGCCGGCTGGAAGACGCTGAGGAAAATAGAGGAGAAGCTCAAAGCCGAAACCAAAAAACCAAAGAGAGGTCAGCTCAGCCTTGAGGACTTTCTGGGGGTTTAGTCCTTCCCGAGCCGAGCTTTTCAGAGGCCCACTCCTTGAACTCCCTCAGCTTCTCCCAGTAGAAAGCCAGGGAGCTTCTGAAGGCCTCCCATCTCAGCAGTTCGTTCAGCGCGACGCCCATAACGACCGCCGCCGATGGGACGAGGGAGGTTGCGTAGAAGCTGAACTGGGTCTTCCCACCGAGAACGTACTGAAGGGCGAAGAAGCCGACCGTGCTCCAGAAGACCATGAAGGGGGTCAGAATCCCGGGCCTTCTGCGGTAGAGCCAGGGCATCGCGAAGATTAGAACGACCATGCCGAGGAGGAGAACGGGGTCCGTGCTCGCGAAGACGTTGGGGTTGAAGTGGAATGGGAAGGGTCTGTAGTTGATGAACCACTGCCAGAAGGGCGACGTGTTGGGGTTGGGTCCTTTGTAGCTGAGGTGCCACTTGAAGCTCGCCAGAAACTGCTCCAGCCAAGGGACGAAGCCTATGGCCTTTATTATCGTTATCTCCGGAACGAGGAAAACAGCTGTTGGTATTATGACGACTATAGAGAAGAACCTTATGAAGCTTTTCTCCCTCTTCAGGGCCTTCCAGAGGAGGACCGGCCAGCCAAAGGCACCATCAAGCTTTGCGGCCGCCGCGAGGCCTATCGCAATCGAGGAGCCAAGCTCGCTCTCATAGACCAGCGCCAGAACGAAGAGCGAGACAAAGAACGCCGTGTGTATGTCAAGCATCGCCGCAACGGAAGTTGCCTGGAGCGTCGGGTCCGCGACGACAAAGGCGAGGGCTATGAGTGAAGCGAGGTAGCTCCTGCTTATCCGGTAAGTCGCGAGAACGACTACGAGTTCGATTAAGGCGAACTCTATTATACCTGGCAGACGCCAGTAGATGGGCTTGTCCCCGAGGAGAACCATGCTCAGCATTATCAGGTCCTTTGCAAGGAAAGGATGCTCGGTGTTGAGGTAGTTCTGTATGTTCTCCTTGTCCGGATACCTAAAGCCGGTAACGATGTAGTAGCTCCCCGGCGGAAGCGTCTCCTTCAGCTCGGGGAGGAACTTGTCAAAGGTCGCCTTTGGAATCTCGTAGTAAACCCCCGGGAAGTTGTAGTACTCGTAGCGGTAGCGGACGCCGTTGGCCGCGGCGAGGGCATCAACCGCTCCCAGATACTTGAACTTGTCGCTCTCGTTCGTGAAGATTACGTTGACGCCGTAGGTTCCGTTGAACTCGTAGGTAACGCTCACACCAAGAAGGTGGAGAACGTTTCTGCTCGCGGGCACGTACCAGACCTCGTCGCCGATGTAGTCGTTGAGGCCCGGCTGGGATGCGAAGTGATAGGCAAACCATACCGTTCCCGCCATTGTCAGTGCAACGATGAGCACAAAAGCGGTCCTCCTCCAGTCCATTATTAACACCGCTGGAACTAAGCGGGCAACGTTTTTAAGCCTCTCCCCTTAGGCGAAAACATGCTCGAAGGGATAACCGAGGAGGAAATCAGGGAAGCAGTGGAGCTCATAAAGCGCGGTTTTGACGAGAAGAAGCTCCGCGCGAGGCTTGGAAAGGACTGGGAGCTGATAGCCGAGATAGCGAGGGCGAGGATTAGGGCTAAAGACAAGTTCTCGCGCGACGACCTGTGGCTCGACATGGAGGGCCTCCGCTACGCAACCCACGAGGTTGTCGCAAAATACCGCGCCGAGCGCCTGAAAGAATTCGGAGTCAGGAGCATCGCCGACGTCTCCTGTGGAATCGGAATCCAGCTCATCTTCTACGCGATGAAGGTTGAGAAAGCCTACGGCATCGACATAGACCCTCTCAAGATAGAGTTCGCAAGGAGAAACGCCGAGCGCTACGGCGTGAATAATATTGAATTCATCAACGCCGACTCTCTGGCCCCGGAGACCGTGGAGAAAATAGACGCGGAGGTAATCTTCTCAGACCCGGCCCGGCCCCCGGAAATGCCCGAGAGGAGGCTTGAGGATTTGCTCCCAAGCCCGCTGGCAATCCACAACGCCTACAAAGCCAAGACCGATGCGTTCATATTCGATTTGCCCCCCCAGATGAGGCGCGAGAGGGTTCCCTGGAAAGGGGAGTTCGAGTACATTGATTTGCACGGCCACCTGAACAGGCTGACCTTCTACACAGAGCCGCTCGCAAAAGCCGAGCGGAGCGCCGTAATCCTTCCCGCCGGCGTCAGGCTCGAGAGCGACCCGAACCTTGAGGACATCGTCGAGTGGACTGAAAAGCCTATGAGCTACCTCTACGAGATTCCGCAGGCCGTTGATTATGCCGATTTGCTCAACGAGCTGTTCCACAGGCTCAATGGCAACGCAAAGATGCTCCTCCGTGAGAAGAGGCGCGTTTTAGCTACCGGCGACGAGCCGATTAAGAGTCCCTACCTCAAGAGAACCTACTCGGTGGTTGCCATCCTGCCCTTTCATCCGGTCAGGATTAACGACTTCCTAAGAAGGGAAGGCTTCGGAAGGGCGACTCTGAAAATGAGCGTCCCCCAGGAGGAGTACTGGAGGACAAGAAAGCGCATAGAGACGGGGCTAAAGGGAGACAAAAGGGCCTTCGTCTTCAAGGTTGGGGAGAAAGCGGTTGTAGCGGAGGCGCTATAGCTCCTCTATCCTTGCGTTCCTAATCTTCTTCGAGCCTATCCTGAGCTGCTTGAAGTAGTTGACGTGCTCCTCGGGCAGAAACGAATCAAGGCTCGTTGATTTAAGGCGCTTCTTTTTCTTTTTCGGCTTCTCCTCGGTTTTCGTTTTCGGCCTAGTGGAGCCGAGGAACTCGTCAAGCTTCCTGTTCATCGCCCCTCCCATTGGGAATGGCAGACCACATATAAAGGCTTTTTCCTGGTTCAACTTTCTTAGGAAAGCTTTTAACTTCAGGGGTTTATGTGGGGAAAGAGCAGAGCGGGTGGTAGGTGATGTGTGGAATCATCGGCTACATAGGTGAAAGGAGGGCCTGTGAGGTCATCGTTAAGGGCCTTAAGAGGCTTGAGTATCGAGGTTACGACTCGGTTGGTGTGGTCACCGAAGAGGGTGGAAGGCTCTACATCAAGAAGGGTGTTGGAAGCGTTGATGAGGTTGTTGAAAAGCTCAAACTCCTTGAGATGCCCGGAAAGCGCGGCGTCGGGCACACCCGCTGGGCAACGCACGGGGTTCCCAACGATATAAACGCCCACCCGCAGAAGGACTGCACCGGGAGGATAGCCCTCGTTCACAACGGCATAATCGAGAACTTCGCGGAGCTTAAGGAGGAGCTCCTCAGGAAGGGGCACAGGTTTGAGAGCGACACGGACACAGAGGTGATAGCCCACCTGATAGAGGAGGAGCTGAAATCGAGCGAAAGCTTTGAAGAGGCATTGAGGAGGGCGCTTCTCAAGCTTAAAGGCTCCTTTGCTCTTGGAATCATCTACACTGAAGAACCGGACAGGCTCTACTTCGTCAGAAACGAGAGTCCCCTCGTGCTCGGAATAGGAAGGGGTGAGATGTTCGCCGCGAGCGACGTCCCGGCCTTCTTGGAGTACACGAACAGAGTGGTTTTCCTCGACGACATGGAGTACGCGGTCGTGACGAAGGACTCCTGGGTCGTGAAAAGGCTTGAGACGGGGAAAGAAGTCAGAAAAGAAGTCAAAACGATAAACTGGACGCTTGAAATGGCCGAGAAGGGCGGCTTCGAGCATTTCATGCTCAAGGAGATATTTGAACAGCCGAGGGTCCTCAGGGATGCCATCCACGGGAACGCGAAGGTCGTTGGTGAAGTGGCCAGGGAGATAGCGAACTACGATAGAATCTTCATCGTCGCGATGGGAACTTCCTACCATGCTGCCCTCGTTGGAAAGTACCTCCTCCAGAGGCTTGCCAAGAAGGTTCCAATCGTTGAAGACGCCAGCGAGTTCCGCTACGAGTTCGAAGATTTGGTTGATGAGAACTCCCTCGTCATAGCGATAACCCAGAGCGGTGAAACGGCGGACACCCTCGCGGCAATGAAGCTAGCCAAGAGGAAGGGGGCGAAGGTTCTGGCAATAGTGAACGTAGTCGGGAGCATGGCGACGAGGATAGCCGATTTAACCCTCTACACCCACGCGGGCCCCGAAATCGGTGTCGCGGCGACGAAGACCTACACGACCCAGCTTGCGGTCCTAACCATGCTCGCAATCGAACTGGCGAGGGTTCTCAAGACCGAGAGCGAGGAAAGGCTTGACGAACTTGAGAGGAACCTGAGGAGGCTCCCCGACCTCGTTGAGAAAATCCTCGGAATGAACGAATCCCTCCTCGAGCTGGCCGAAGACCTTAACGACAGGAGGGACTTCTTCTACATAGGCAGGGGTATAGGCCTCCCAACGGCCCTTGAAGGTGCCCTAAAGCTCAAGGAGATAAGCTACATACACGCCGAGGGGCTGAGCGCGGGCGAGCTTAAACACGGTCCGCTGGCCTTAATCGAGGACGGTGTTCCCGTTGTGGCGATAGCACCGAGCGGGAAGACCTTTGACAAAATGCTGGGCAACATAGAGGAGGCCAAGGCAAGGGGGGCCTACATAGTGTCCCTCGGCTCATCGGAGAGGCTGAAGGAGGCATCGGATGTCCTCATAGAGATGCCCGAGCTCGACGAGATACTCACCCCGATTCCATATATAGTTCCCCTCCAGCTCCTCGCGTATCATCTGGCCGTTTTAAGGGGCAACAACCCCGATAAACCGAGAAACCTTGCCAAGTCCGTTACCGTTGAATGAGGTGGTGTTTTATGAAGACAGACGTTAAGGAGAAAAGAAAGGCCAAGAAACTCGGGAAGAAGCCCGAGCTTTCGAAGTTTTACGTTTACTTCAGGGAATACGTGCTCCCACTGATAGTCCTGGTGCTGGCCTACGTCGGGTTCAAAATAAGGGACGTAACCTCGAGCTACAAGACTTTCCTCGACCCGGACACGTTCTTCCACTACGAGATGTACAGGCAGGCCATTCAGGAGTGGATTCCAAAGTATTATGCGTACGCCTATCCCCCGGCGGGGATAAAGGCTGGAGGCTACCTCGGACTCTACACCATGCAGGCCCTCTTCTACAAGGTGACACACGCACTCTTCGGAACGAGCGTTATGGGCGCCTTTAAGCTATGGCCGCCTTTCGTGGGTGCAATGATAGTCATCGGCGTCTTCCTCGTGGGCAGAAAGCTCCACTCAACGTGGGCCGGCTTCTGGGGTGCGGCGCTGATAATGTTCTCGATGGCCAACATAACCAAGACGATGTCCGGAAACAACCGTGGTGAAGGACCGTTCATGATGTTCTTCCTCTTCGCGGTGTTCTTCCTCCTCGTCTACCTCGACGAGAAGAGCTGGAACTGGAAGAAAATAGTCGGTGCCCTCGGCTTCCTCGTGCTCAGCCCCGTTTACATGGGGGTCTGGAACGGTAGCCAGCTGGGCGTCATGGTTCTCCTCACCGTCGCGGCAGTAGTTTCCGTTGGTCTCTTCATAGCCGGAAGGATGGAGCAGCTCAACGTGTTCTTCAGGGACTACTATCCCGTGCTCGGACTTTCGATAATCCTCGGGCTGGCGCTTTCGGCCACGGGGTTCGTGGGCATTCCCAAGTTCCTCGTCTTCGCCTTCGAGGCCTTCATAGCCCTCACAATCCTCGTCCTCATAATGCTCTACGGCCAGAGGTTCGGGCTCAACTACTCGGACAAGCTCCACAGGTTTGGTACCGTCGCGGTGATAGCGGTCGTCGGCTTCCTGGCGTTTTACGGATACTTTGGAAGGGACCTCCTGAAGTTCCTCGGTCAGGCGACCCAGTCAACACCGCTCTACCAGACGGTTGCCGAGCTTGCAAAAACCCAGTGGAGCCAGATTGCGCCGTTCTTCAGCGTCAAGTCAAAGGACGGCCTGGTGTTCTTCATAGCCCTCGCGGGCTTCATAATAGAGCTCTTCCGCCTTGGAAAGAAGTTCAAGGAGAGGGACTACACGTGGTACAAAGAGACATGGATAGTCGTTTACTACCTCGCGACAATGTACCTTCTGTGGAACGCCGTACGTTTCTCCTTCCAGGCGTCTGGACCGGTAGCAATCCTCGGGGGACTTGCAATCGGTGAGGCCTTCGTCCTGGTCGAGAGAATGAACGAGAAGCCCACAACAAAGGCCCTCTACGCAATATTCCTGATACTCCTGTTCCTCCCGCTGCCCTACGTTGGGGCCAGCTACGCCTACACCCAGCAGGAGAACACGATGAGCTACTACAAGATGCTCAACCCAGAGATGCCCGGAACCGTGCCGGAGAGCTGGATGGATGCACTGCTCTGGCTGAGGAACCACAGCAGTGCATACGCAACGGTTCTGAGCTGGTGGGACTACGGCTACTGGGAGGAGTCGAGCCTCTTAAGCCACAGAAGGGCAGTTACAGACGGCGGACACGCCTACGACAGGCGCTATATCGTGGCAAGGTTCTTCTCGGGAACCAACGAGAAGGCAGAGGTGGACCTCGAGGCTTGGGAGGACAAGTACGTGATAACGTTCCTCGACCCCTTCGACCCGCAGAGTGACTTCGGAAAGTTCGGCGCCATTGCCTACCTTGGCGGGGCCATAAACTACGGGGAGTACCACAAGGTGGCAATGTTTGGGTTCGTTCAGAAGAATCAGATACTCCTCAGCAACAACACAGTCATAATAAGGCTCGGTGAAAACCAGTACGTCGAGCCATATCTGACCATAGACCTCACGAACGGAAAGGTCTATCATGGAACCAAGGGTGTCATCCCCTACGTTCTCTACATAACCGGTTATGGAGGAATCCTCGCTTACAAGAAGATAGCGTTCAGCGACTACGTAAGGCTGGCCCTTCACCTGCCGTTCTCGCTCAACGAGTGGGATGCCCAGAAGCTTTTCGCGAACTTCAAGCTCGTTTACACTGCTTACAACGGCTACATCGAGAGAAACTTCGGCGTCAAGATTCCGAGCGTGATGGTCTACGAGTTCACCCCCTTCGCGATATACAGGATGGACTTCCTCCAGAACGGAACCTGGAAACCGTTCTACAGCACAATGGCCGGTGGAAAGCTCCCCCTCGGAAACCAGACGCTCAGACTCTGGATTTCGGCCTTCGGAAGGGACGTCAAGAACGCAACCATAGTATTCGAGGCCTACAACGGAACGAAGCTCATCGAGAGAAAGGTTCTGGCGGAAAACGTTTACATCAACCACCTTAACGAGACGCCGGTTGTCGTCCACCTTTACGTTCCCAAAGCAACTAAATACAGCTTCCTCCTCATACAGAAAGGCCCCGTTGGAGTTACCAACGGCCCCGTCTACGTCAACGGAAAGCTTGCGGATCCAACGAAGGTCCTCATGCCGGGGCAGAGCGGAACGATTAAGCTAACCGAGGCCTTTGACAAGGCCTACACCAACGTCGAGTTCACCCTCAGGGGGGTTCTCTACTACTACGTTGCCCCCAACGGAACGGACATATACAAGGACAACTTCTACCTTGAGCCACACATGGACATCGTTGGCTACGTTCCCGTCGAGAAGCTCTCGAGCGTGAAACCCGGTGATAACGTTATAACCGGAAAGGCAAGCGTTCCGGCGGACTTCTTTACGAGGTACATCGAGGAGCTTGAGAAGAAGTACGGGAACAAGGTGGTCATAGTCAGCGAAAGGGTCGAGCCGATATTCATAACCGAGAAAACCTACGTCCTCTGGGAGGGGAGTTAGCTTTTCTCCCCTCTAACCGCTATGAAGGCCGCCAGGTTTTTGCATTTTTTATAACATCTCCTATCAACCCGCTCCGCGAGGCCGACGAACGGCCAGAACGAGGGGAAGAATATCACACCGGCGCTCTCGACGTTGATGAAGCCGACCTTTCTGAGAAGTTCTTCAAGCTCACCCGGCGTATAAAAACGGGCATAGCGGTAGGCGGTTTCAACGAAGAGGCTTTTGAGACGCTTGAACAGAAACCACGAACTTTTTCCGTTCATCGTTCCAATTAAAACCTCTCCCCCCGGCTTTAAAACGCGGTGGATTTCCCTTAAAACCCTCTCCGGCCCGTGAATGAACTCGAACATAGTAACGCTGAGAACGAGGTCAAAGGTCTCGTCCGGAAAGGGAAGCGAGTAGGCGTTTCCCTTAATGCAGTTCAAACCCTTTGAACGAGCTATTTTAAGCATTCCCTCGCTCGCGTCGAGGCCGATTACGTCGAAGCCCCTCCTCTCAAGCTCGAGGGTGTAGTTGCCAGTTCCGCAACCGAGGTCGAGGGCTTTTCCGGATTTCGTCCTGAGCATCGAGAAGACGAGCCACTTCTCGGTTCTGTCAACGTACCGGCCGGTCTTCGTTCTGTACCAGTCGTCGTATCTGCTCGCTATCCTGTCGAAGTACTCCATCAAAGCTTCACCTTGCCCTCGATGGTGAGTTCCTTGTCAGTTCTGTCGTCTATCCTAAGGCTTATGACAACCCGCTTCGCCCCCGCCTTGAGAATTGCCTCGTGGCATTTCTTCACGAGCTCAAGGATTTCGTCAATTGAGCCCTCGACAACGGTCCCCATCGGGCAGAGCTGGTATTTAAGGCCGCTCTCCTCGATTGCCCTGATAACGGGTTTGAGATACTCGCCGACGCTCGGACTTCCGGTTCCAAGGGGGAAGACGCAGAGCTCCGCGACGGCCATCAGCCACCCCCCGCGGGAGGGAATACGTGCACCTCGTCGTCCTCGCTCAGCTCGGTATCGAGTCCCTTCAGGTGGAGGACGTTGTGCCCGTTCACAAGAATCATGCCGTCCACGGGCTTGTTGGGTCCGACGCGCGGGCTTTCGAGGAGTTCCTTTTTGATTTCCGGACTGTAGTGTTCGGCGAGGTAGTCTATAAGCTCCCTCACGGTCTTCACGCCGTGAACCTCAATCTCCTTCCTTCCAATGAGTTCGCGAAACGTCGCGTAGAACTTCACCCTCATGAACCCGCACCGGAACTTTATAAAAACGAAAACCATTAAAGCGTTTCGGGGAGTAGTAACATGGGAGAGTGTTGTCGTTGCTCACCGTTGAACCGCCGGAGTACTATCCCATCATAGAGAAACTGTTCGCTGACAAGCTTGGAGAGGGGCTCGAACCCTTCGGTGCGAGCCTTGAGGTGATGCTGGTTCGTGTAGTCCCCAAGGGAAGAGACCTCTTTCTTGAGTTCTCCCTAACCGTGAACAGGGACAGCGGGCTTTCGGTTCTCGACCTGAAGTCGTTCACAGAGGGGATTCTCGAGAGACTATGCGAGGAGGCAACGGCCACCTTTGGAAAGCTCTACAACGTCAGATTCGTTCTCGGAAGCGTTAGAATTGAAGAAAAACATGCTCAAAGGAAACGACCCGCGGAGTATTCGCTCATAGTGGACGCTCCGGAGGAACTCAGGGACAAACTGGAGCGCGTTGGGAAGGGGCTGGCGATAAAGCTGAAGGAGTGGGGAATCGAGTTCTCGGGTTTGGTGCTGGCCCTTGAAGGCAAAAGACTTGGAGTTGTCATCAAAGTGGACGGCAAGATGAATGACTACGACAAGTCGGCCCTAAAGGAAGCTGTGGAGGAGAAAACTAGAGCCTTTCTGAAGACGGTTCTCAGGAAGGAGCTTCCGGTAACGGCCAAGATACTGGACGCAGAGGACAGGGCGCTTGCGGTTGTCCTCAGGAAGATGAGGGCAATGGAGAAGGAAGCCGAGGAGCTGGCCAGAATGGAGGAAGTTAGAACCCTCATGGAAGCCCTTGGGAAGACTCCCTCGCCTTGAGGTAATCCAGCAGGGGCTGAATCCTTTTCCAGACCTCCTCAACACCGCCGTCTCCGTCAATCCTAACGTATATGCCTTTGTTCCGGTAGAACTTGATTATAGGCTCCATGTTCCTTACGTAAATTGAGTACCTCTTCTCAACGACGTCCGGCCTGTCGTCCTCCCTCTGAACGAGCTTTGAGCCGCAGATGTCGCAGACTCCGGGCCTCTTGGGAGGGTTGTGTTTGACGTGATAAACGGCCCCGCACTTCGGGCATATCCTCCTCCCGCTTATCCTCTCAACGCTCGTTTCAAGGTCTATGAAAATCTCCATCGCGAGGTCGAGCTTTATGCCGTGGTCGTAGAGGTACTCCTCGAAGGCGAGAACCTGGGCGGGGGTTCTCGGGTAGCCGTCGAGTATGAAGTTCTCCCTCTGACGCCTCAGCTTCGATATAATCAGCGTGTTGACTATCGTGTCCGGTATCAGCTCTCCCCTGCTCAGGTACGCCTCCATTTCCCGGCCTATTGGACTGCCCTTCTCTATCTCCTCCCTGATTATGTCCCCCGAGGAAATGTAGGTCAGCCCGTACCTCTCGACTATCCTCTTGGAATGGGTGGACTTCCCGCTTCCCGGAGGCCCAAATATCAGTATGTTCACGGATAACCACCAATAAGCATTTATGAACAAAAGCTGAATAAACTTTTGGTGATGTGCATGAAGCTGAGCACGGGCTACGTGAGGGCGAGCGGGTACGCCCATAAGGTTAGGAGGGTTCTCTTCGCCCTCGTTAAAGGAAAGGTTGAACCAAAAGAGGTCGTCAGAGCTTCAGCCGAGCTTAACCAGAGAATTTTTGAGGAGTTCCAGCGGCTCGGCGTCGCCAAGGAAGACGTCGTCAGGATAACCGTTGAGTTCACGATTGAAGACGGAAAGATAGTATGGAACTACGATTCCCTGAACATAGAGGTCTACAAAAAGAGCGAGGAAGAGAAGCTTGCAAAGGCCATGGAAGAGGTTGAGGAGAGGGAGAGGGAGCTTGAGGAGAAAATCAAAGCCATTGAAGAGGTCGCCCTCAACCTCAAGAGGCTTACCGATGAGCTTCTCGAGAGAATCGAGGAACTCAAACAGGAGCACACCTCTCTGAAGCTCAGGGTGGAGGAGTGAGCGAGTCGAGGAAGATGTTCACGTAGGCAACGACGTGGGAAGCGAGGTAGCTCTTTTTCCCGACGCTCACCTTTTCCGCTATTCCCTCCAGAAAGGCTTCATCCTCCCCCTCAAGGCCCTCGTGGTCGCCAAGAACGAAGGCAACGTTCCTCCCGAAGGAGACCTTCTCTATCGGCTTCCCCTCCTCGTGGAGGTAGTAAAGCCTTGAGTTCTTGAGCGTCAGCCTGATAACGTCTTCAAAGGTTCTGTTGCTCACGTAGAGACCGGGGTATACCTCAACCTCCTTTCCCGGTTCCCTAAGCTTCTCACCGGCTTTGAGGGCCTCGGTTATGAGCTTCGCGGTGCTCCTCTCATCGGGATTGAGGCGAACCTTAAGCTGGGGCCCCTCGAACCGTATCGCCTTCGGAGGGTTCGGCGGGCCGTAGAGAAGGAGCCAGACGCGGACATTTTTTCGGAAGCCGTGGGAGAGCAGAAATGCCGCGTTGAGAAACCGGCAGAGGACGTCTATCCTCCCGCTCGTGCCCGGCAAATCGCTCAGCTTGAAGTCGGGACTCGTTCTGGCCTTGTTGGCCTTGATTATGAAGGTTCTCAACTCACCCCCTCCCGTGCCTCTCGTACCAGCCCCATTCCTTCTTCGGCCCGAAGGCCCTCACACCCCTCTTGACGAGGGTTACCCTGAGCTCCCTTGCCATCTCCGGGGTTATCTCGCCTCTGCTCTCCATCCAGTTTATTATCTCCAGAGCTTCTTCGTCGGTCTCACATCTCCTGAGGAAATCTATGACCGTCGGCTCGTAACCGGAGAAATCCCTCGGCTCGGCCAGTTCTTCGGCTTCCTCTTCGTCGGCCCTGAAGGCGTCGATTGGGATTCCACCTTCTTCAAGCTCTCTCGCAAGGGCAGGAAAGCGCTTTTCGAACTCCTCTCTGTCGTACTCCTGCCACGCAAAGTCATCAACGGGCTTCCTCCTTCTCTCCATAGGCTCACCTAAAACCCGCTTCAACCCCAACCTTATAAACCCAACCCCGAACGGGTTCACATGAAGGGTTCGTACTTCCTTGTGATAAAACTCGATGGAGAGAAAACCGTTAGAACGAAGGGGCGCTCCTTCCGGCTTAAGCCCGGCTATTACGTTTACGTGGGCTCCGCCATGAACTCACTCGAAAAGCGCGTCGCAAGGCACTTCCGGCGGGAGAAGAGGCTACACTGGCACATTGACTACCTCCTTCAGAAAGCTGAGCTTCTCAGGGCGTACCTTATTCCAAGCGATGTCAAGCTCGAGGAGGAACTCTCGCACGAGGTTTCCAAGTTTGGGGAGCCGGTTCCAGGCTTTGGAGCTGGTGATGTTAAGGTGAGCACGAACCTCTACCGCTTTGAGGACGAGCCGGACGAAGTCCTGAGGGGAATTCTCGAGGGGCTTGGACTGGGCTGGAAAATCGTTAAAAGCGAAGACGACATAGGAAAAACAAGGTGGTGATATGACCGTCATCGAGGCCGTCTACGACGGCGAGGCTTTCAGGCCCCTGAAAAAGGTTAACCTCCCGAAGGGAGCGAAGGTCAAGGTAATCATCGGCGAGACGATATGGGATTTACTTGAGGAGATTGAGGGAATTCCCGTTGATGCAAACGTCGAGGAAGTGCTCGAAGATGTCAGGGGACGAAAGAGGGTTCGTTATTGACACTAACGTCATAGTCGGGGCGTTCTTTTACGAAAGGAACTATCCCCAGATTAGAAACAAACAGGCGATGCTTAGAAAATGCAGATTGATACTCGACTTGTTGAAAGGGAAAAACGTCGCAATCCCTCGAGCGGCAGTTGTTGAAGTCATAAGCGTTGTAAAAAGGATAAGCGGAGACACAAGTCTCGCCATCAGGCTTGGAAACGCCCTCGAGGCATCATTTGAGGTAGTGCCCGAGGAGGAAATCTATGGAATCGCCAAGGAAACTGCTTCCTTAGTTGCGCCTTCTGGATTCGATACTTACTTCCTTGCCCTGGCACTAATGAAAGGATACAGTCTGATAACACGTGATAAAGCCCTTTGTTCGCATTCAAAGGATTTAAACGTTCCCTGTCTTCTCATTGATGAATCTACCGATGACCAAACGATTGAAGAATTCTTGGAGGTGTGAACATGCTCGAAATAGGCAAAGTTGAGCGCTACATTCACGAGAAGCTGAAGAAGGAGAAGCTCCACTTCGTTCTCCTCGACCCGGACGACGTTTCGCCGGAAACGGCCGGAAAGATAGCGGAGATGAGCGAAAGCATTGGCGTTGACGCGATAATGGTCGGGGGCTCGACCGGGGCCGAGGGTGAACTACTCGACAGCGTCGTTAAGGCGATAAAGGAATCGTCCAGCCTGCCTGTAATCCTCTTCCCCGGCTCGCACGGCGGGATAAGCAGGTACGCCGACGCGATATTCTTCATGAGCCTCCTCAACTCGAGGAATCCCTTCTTCATAACCGGCTCTCAAGCTTTGGGAGCCTTCACCGTCAAGCGCTACGGAATAGAGCCGATTCCGATGGCCTATCTAATAGTCGAGCCCGGTGAAACGGTCGGCTGGGTTGGAGATGCGAAGCCGATACCGAGACACAAGCCGAAGATTGCCGCCGCTTACGCTTTGGCCGGCCAGTACCTCGGCATGCGCCTCGTTTACCTCGAAGCTGGCAGCGGTGCGCCGCAGCCGGTTCCGCCGGAGATGATTTCCCTTGTTAAGAAAGTCATAGACGTTCCCCTTATCGTGGGGGGCGGTATAAGGACGAGGGAGCAGGCAGAGAGAGCGGTCAATTCCGGCGCCGACATAGTTGTTACGGGAACCGCCATTGAAAGGGCCGGTTCGCTTGAAAAAGCGAGGATGAAGCTTGAGGAGCTGAATTCGGGAGTGAAAGGCTGATTTTTCTATCCCCTGCTTGAACCACAACTTTTTTATAACTCTCTGGCCAGCCTAAATCGTCAGCGGTGCAGAGAAGGGCAGAGATGTTTTGGGGGTGAATGCAATGAGGGGGGAGGACGATGACGGTAGCGCAAATCGCAGTCGGAACGTCAAGGACGTTCAGGGGCAAGCTCAAAGAGGCATTCCTGCTGTCTTTTCCAGCCCTGTTCTTATGCCTGATATTCGACTTCGTCGGCGGTGCAGTGCTTGGTAAAAACTGGAACACGATAATGAGCTACTTCCCGATTCTGGTTTTCATAATGCCCGGACTTATGGACCTGAGGGGCAACATCTTCTCGGCTTTGGCTTCTCGCTTCACGACCAAACTCAACCTCGGTCTTATCGAGAGCGTTCGCGACCCGGAGGTTACGACCCAGATAGTTATGGCAATCCTCAGCAGCAAGATTCCACTGATAGTCCTGTGGGTGGTTGGTCTCTTCCTCGTTAGGAACATCGTTCAAGACGTTATAGTCCTTCTGATGGTTATAGCGTCGGCGATTTTCATCGGGGTCATACTGGGCTACGGAACGGCTCTCATTACAATCCTTCCCTTCAAACGCGGCTACGACCCCGACCTGATAGCGGCCCCTCTGATTAGCTCCCTCGCCGACCTGATAACGATGCCAACTATGGTTTACTTTGCACTGCTCTACCTGCACCATCCCGGACCCTTCTACGCCCTGGCGTTTACAATGCTCGGAATACTGCTGTGGCTCGCACTCAGGGCAAAGTTCAAACACGAGCACAGGCGTGCCTTCGGGGAGCTTGCGGCCATAATCGGAGCGATGGCCCTCGTGGAAACCGTCACGGGCGGACTGCTTGTGACTTACGAGAAGATAATCAACGCCGTAATCATCGTCAGCGTCATGTGGCCGAGTGTTAACGACAGTATGGGCAACTTCGGTTCAATAATAGCCGCGAGAGTCTCGACAAAAATACACCTTGAGGGTGTTGAGGCCGTTAAGAGCAGAGAAACGCTCTACGACTTCATAGTTCTCCTAATACTTGCACCAATCATAGGCTACCTGACGAACCTGATTTCAATGTGGGTTGTCATCCACTACATCCACAGGCCCGCAAGAATACTCTGGCACTTCATACTGGGCTTCCCGGTTGTGATACTGATAGCCATGCTGATAGGCCTTGTGGTTGCAGTGCTCGCGGACAAATACAACTGGGACCCCGACAACGTTGCAATTCCGGTGGTTACCACCCTCAGCGATGTCATCGGGACGATGTTCCTGGTCTGGGTGGCAATGAGTTCAATGTAAAAAAGAGTTCAGGCCTCTGAAAAGACCCTGAAGGAGAACTTTCCGTTTCTTATCAACTTTTTAAGCTCGCCGAGAAGTGAGGAGGGATTCTCATCAACGACCTCCATCTTCACCTCAGACATTCCAGTTGCATCGGGGGGAAGGAAGTGAATGTCCCTAATCTTGCCCCTAACCTTATCAAGGATTCGGGATAATATTGTCCCTTTCTCACGGTAGGGCAGTTTAATTTCCACTTCAACAATTTGCATACCTACCACCGTTTTATTCTTTGAAAAAAGGGATATAAAACCTTTTTCATGAGCGAGAATTATTGGGGAATCCTCCGAATATTCCCGGAGGTTATCTGACCTCCGGTAGATTTTTATCTCAGCGCTTCTATACTCCTCTGGTGATGGGTATGAAGGCGTTCATTTCTCTCGACCTTGAGGGGCTTCCCTACGTTGTCAGCAGGGAGCACCTCTACGTGAAGGGAAGCCTCTACCAGGAAGCTAGGGAGATAGCGACAGAGCTTGTTAAGACCGTAGCCGAAACCCTGTGGGAGAAAGGTGTTGAGAAGGTCGTTGTTGCCGACAGCCACGGGCCGATGGTAAACATAATCCCGCAGAGGCTCCCAAAGTACGTTCACCTCGTCAGGGGCTTCCCGCGACCCCTCAGCATGGTCGCAGGGGCCAGG
>Ga0256834_1000536_pt1 | contig 27169 bp, 25 predicted proteins | sample 4281140metaG_FD_190536 | JGI IMG/M metagenome (GOLD analysis project Ga0256834, IMG submission 190536) | Hydrothermal vent microbial communities from East Pacific Rise, Pacific Ocean - 4281-140 | ecosystem: Environmental > Aquatic > Marine > Hydrothermal vents | place: Pacific Ocean: East...
GCCCAAGCATTCGCTTAAAAGAGTGGCTTTGCGGTACCTTCCCTCGCAGATCGTATCTCGCAAAAAAAAGGGTTTCTCCTACCCCTTTGCCGAGTGGCTTCACGAAAGCGGCGAAATTTCCGTCATAGAGAATGTGAACAGACGATTGGGGCTTTTTAGACCGGATGCTGTGGAGTTCATCGTGCAAAAGTCCAAAAAAGGGAGATTCAAGCATCATCTCTATGCTCTCTGGTTTCTTTGTAAATGGCTCGAAAAAAGGGTTTGATTCGATTTGTCTCTTGTAAAGAGCGCAGCGAAGGTTTTTGTATCGGTAACTGCATGAAGGGTCGATTAATAAATCTTAACTTTTCTTACGCTTCGAATGAAATCTATTTTTAAGAGAAATTATTTATCATATAGGATATACTTTTTTTGCAAAAGCGCCGGTCGCCGTATATATACAGAATCGATTCACGATTGGAGTGTAAAGTTATATGGAGGAAGCGGGTACTCTTCGTATATCTGAAGCTACCGATATCGACGATGTGACGCAAGAGTTTTTTCGAACCGCCAAAAGATGAACCAAGGATCCTAAAACATTGAGACGGTTATGTTGAATGTACTGATTGTTGAAGATGAGGTTATCATAGCCCTCCATATCGAGAGCATAGTAAAGGAGTCGGGATACATTCCCGTAGGTATAGCGACCGATGCAAACGAGGCGCTGAGATATGCGGACAACGAGAAGATAGATCTTGTGATATCGGACGTTCGTCTTAGAAACAGCAGAGACGGAATAGAGGTTGCCGAAGAGATACAGCTCGAACACGGCTGTGCGGTAATCCTGATCACGGCGTACAAGGATCAGGATACACTCAAAAGAGCTCTGAATCTCGAACTGGACGGATATCTCGTAAAGCCTTTTGACGAGGAGGAGCTAAGAGCGCTTCTTCGCAGAGTGGCCTGGCGGCACAAGGGGATATAGCGGCAGTGTGAAAAGCAGGCCGTTTTCGCCCTAACTCTTCGACAAGGCTTTTTCAATGCGTCTTTGTATTCCGAGCAGAGGATCTCTCGTCAGATCCGGGAATGTTCCGTGTATCCCTCTGCCGTCTTCGCCGTGGCATCCGCCGCAGTTGCTGACGTAGAATATGCGCCCCTCTTTTATCCACTCCGGACGGGATGGGCTCTTTCCTGAAAGTGTCACTACATACGCCGCGATTTTGGGTGCGGCGTCACTGTCGGCGAAACCCTCTTGCATTTCGCCGTAGGCGAACCCGAGGTTTTGCGAAGAGCCGCGGTTTATAATATTCTCTATATATTTTTCGAGGTACGGTGTAGAACGCAAAAGTGCGATACGCTTTTTTATATCCTTCTCCCGACACTCCGGACACTCTATGTCTTCACTTTTTTCGTGTGAGTGGATCGTCTCTTCTTTGGCGGCGGGCATATTTATCCAGAAAGAGAGAGCTACGATCACGATTATGGCAAGCAAAAGAGCGGGATATTTGAAAGAGTCCGGCATCACTCTCCCAAAATTCTGGGCAGCGTAATGCCGGTTTGGGCCTGATACTTGCCCGATTTATCCTTGTAGCTTACTTCGCACGGTTCGTCGCCTTCGAAAAAAAGCACCTGGGCGATCCCCTCGTTGGCGTAGATTTTTGCCGGAAGAGGCGTCGTATTGGATATTTCTATCGTGATGTGTCCCTCGAACTCCGGCTCGAACGGTGTGACATTCACGATGATGCCGCATCGGGCGTATGTGCTTTTGCCAAGACAGATCGCAAGCACGTTTCTCGGTATCCTGAAGTACTCTACCGTACGGGCCAGGGCGAAGGAGTTTGGGGGGACTATGCAGACATCCCCTTCGATATCGACTACGTTGCGGTCATCGAAACGTTTCGGGTCTACAACTTCCGCGTTTACGTTCGTGAAAATTTTGAATTCGTTGCTCACTCTTATGTCGTATCCGTAGCTGCTTAGGCCGTAGCTTACGACGCCCTTGCCGACCTGGTCTTCGCAGAACGGCTCTATCATTCCCTCTTTGAGTGCGGTTTCGCGTATCCAGCGGTCGCTTTTAAGCCCCATGAGTATCCTTTGTGAAAATCTTTTTTCAGCTTCCGAGTGTATGAAAATTAGGGTTCGGTTCAAAAAAATTGTGTTATTATATCAAATTAAAACCCCCATAATACCGGAGAAAAAGATGAACCTGAAAGAGATAAAAGATCTGATAAAAGTTTTCAATTCAAGCAGTCTGAGCAAGCTGAAAGTGGAAAACGGCGATTTCGGCCTGACACTCGAAAAGGGCGGCAGTGCGCCCGCTGCAGCCGCTCCCGCACAAACTGCGGCCCCGGCTCCGGCGGCCCCGGCCGCCGCACCGGCAAAAAGCGAGAGCGAGAAGAGTGTCCCGGACAATGCAGTATATATCACCTCTCCCATGGTCGGCACGTTCTATCGCGCTCCCTCCCCCGACTCCCCGCCTTTTGTAAAAGTGGGCGACAGCGTAAGCAAAGGGCAGCCTCTTTGTATCCTGGAGGCGATGAAGATCATGAACGAACTGGAGGCGGAGTTCGATTGCAAGATTCTCGAGATTCTCGTCGAGGATGGTCAGCCCGTAGAGTACGATATGCCTCTCTTTCTTGTCGAGAAGGTATGATCTATGGCCGAAATAAAGCGTATCCTCATCGCCAACAGGGGTGAAATCGCCCTAAGAGCCATCCGCACGATCAAGGAGATGGGAAAGGAGGCCGTAGCGGTCTACTCTACGGCCGACAAGGAGGCGAGCTATCTGCGGCAGGCAGATGCGACGATCTGTATAGGCGGCCCGAAAAGTGCGGAGAGCTATCTGCATATCCCCTCGATAATCGCGGCAGCCGAAGTCAGCGAGTGTGACGCCATATTTCCCGGCTACGGCTTCTTGAGCGAAAACCAGAACTTTGTCGAGATATGCGAATTTCACAATATCAAGTTCATAGGTCCCAGCGTCGAAGTGATGGCCATGATGAGCGACAAAAGCAAGGCCAAGCAGGTTATGAAGGAGGCCGGCGTACCGGTCATTCCGGGCAGTGACGGAGCGATCAGGGATGTGGAAGAGGCAAAGAGGCTCGCCAGGGAGATGGGCTTCCCGGTCATACTGAAGGCCGCCGCAGGCGGCGGCGGACGAGGTATGCGTGTAGTCGAGGACGAGAGCTATATAGAAAACGCCTATCTCGCGGCAGAGAGTGAAGCGATAACCGCCTTTGGCGACGGGACTATCTATATGGAAAAATTCATAGAGAACCCGCGCCACATAGAAGTACAGGTCCTCGCCGACAGCCATGGAAACGCCGTGCATATAGGAGAGCGTGACTGTTCGATGCAGCGTCGCCACCAAAAGCTGATCGAAGAGTCGCCGGCGCTTTTTCTCGACGACAAGACAAGAGCCGAGCTCCACGAGGCGGCGGTCAAGGCCACCAGGCATATAGGTTATGAGAGTGCAGGTACTTTCGAGTTTCTGGTAGACAAGCATAAAAACTTCTACTTCATGGAGATGAATACCCGCTTGCAGGTCGAACACTGCGTCAGCGAGATGGTAAGCGGTATAGATATTATAGAGTGGATGATCCGTATAGCGGAAGGCGAAAAGCTTTTCGATCAGAGCGACGTCGAGCTCAAGGGGCACGCCATAGAGTGCCGCATCACAGCCGAAGATCCGGTCACATTCATGCCGTGTCCCGGCAAGATCAACAAGTGGATAGCTCCCGGCGGCAAGGATGTGCGGATCGACTCACATGCCCATGCGGGCTATATCATTCCGCAGCACTACGACTCGATGATAGGAAAAGTGATAGTCTGGGGCGAGGATCGCGAAAGAGCGATCAAAAAGATGCAAAGAGCCATGGACGAGTTCGAAGTGGGCGGCATCAAGACGGTCATAGATTTTCACCGCCGAATGATGCGCAATCCCGACTTCATAGAGAACCGCTTCGATACCAAATATCTCGAATCGCACCTCTAAAGCCCTCCTCTTTCGAGGAGAGGCCAGTTAGAATTTCCAGAGCAAAGATAGTTTCTGCTGTATGTTTACGGAGTCCACGCTCCCGTAAAGAGGGGGTGTGGAGTCGTAGTTGTACGTAAACGAAAAGAGCAGAAAGAAGTTTTTGTATACAGGAGTCTGGAACTCCGCGAGCGAGTATAGATTCAGATCGGACCAGGCGCCGACTCTGGGCTGATAGTAGATATATGCGTTGAGTCTCGCCCTGGACGGAAAAGATTTCGTATAGAACAGGTAGCCGCTTAAGCGTATATTGTTTTGCGTCGGATCGGTCTGCGGATGGATAAACCGTATACGCTCATATATGGCACCGACTCCGAGATAACCCTTGCCGAAATCTTCCCTCTCAAAAAACCTCCATCTTATATCGCCGCCGGTTACGAAACGGTAGTCTACCTCGTTTATCCTGTTGTTTTCCGTCTGTACGAAGAGTTCCGGGTAGAGATTTTTTGTAAGTCGATGCAGGTATCTGAAGTGTGCCGCTCCTCTGTTTTCTATCGATTTGCCTTCCGTGTCGGTGTACTTGTAGCCTCCAAAGCCCCACAGAGCGAAGCTTTCGTTATTGTCGTATCGAAGGTTCAAGTCGGTATCGATCTCCGTTTTGTCCGTAGTGCCTCTCTTGCTGGATAGCGAAAGGGCCGCAGATCCGCTGAGTCCAGGCCGCTCTCCTATCTCTATCGGTGTGACGTCGATATACGCAAAAAGGGGCAAAGAGAGTAAAAAGAGAGATAGAAGCTTTTTCACGGGAATCTCTTTCTACGGTGCCCGCACCACTTTGACTTTCGCCGCGGCTCTTAGCTTTTCGAAGTGGCTCTCTATCGCTTCTTGCTGCTTTTGCTCCATCCATCGCGCAAAGACCTTCTCCTTCACCTTCTCGTAGGGGAGGGGCTTTGGATCGATAAAGCGCTGAACGAGAAAGGTGACATAGGCGCCCCCTACGGGGATGATCCTGGTAAACTCTCCTTTTGGCGTTTGTGTCAGCAGATAGAGAAGTTCCGGCTTGAGTTCGTCGCTTTTTAGCACTTCGGTTTTCCTGTTGACTCCCGCAACGGCCGCAAGGGGGTTGCTCATGATCTTTTGCAGAGCTTTCGCATCGGTTGCGGAGTACTGGATAACCTCGATCTTTTGGGGCATACTGAACTCTTTTGCATGGAGCCGGTAGTACTCTTTCAGTGTATCTTCGCTTGGGGCCTGGATCTTTGTGCTCAAAATCTTTCTGTAGAGTCTATCCTGAAGAAGCTTCTCCTTGATCCTCTTTTTGTACTCTTCCCAGTCCACTCCCTGCTTTGCCAGTATGCTTCTCATCTTAAGGGAGTCTATTCCGTTTTGGCGTGCGATCCGCTCTATCTCGTCGTTTATGTCGAACTCGTCCACACCGATTCCGAGTCGCGAAAGCTCCTCCTCCCTGATCCGTTTTTTTATAAGGAGTTCTACCGCCTTGTTTTTCGGAATATTGAGTGACTTTTCGGTTTTGTATATCTCGTATAGGGTGATCGGCTTGCCGTTGACCACGATGCTTACGGCATCCACAAGTCCGGCTGTCGCCGCGGTTGCGGCCAAAACGGACGCAAAGAACAGATGAGTCAGCTTTTTTCTCATAATCGGTATCGATACCTCTCTTTATATATTATATATTGTCGCCTCTGTCGGGTCGGTTACGGTCGATATTGTATCAGCTTTTTATCTAAAAGAAACTATAATACCCCAAACAACCAACACTCAAGGAATCCAAGAATATGGTAGTGACACGTTTTGCCCCGTCTCCGACGGGCTTTTTGCATATAGGCGGGCTGAGGACCGCTCTTTTCAACTATCTGTGGGCGCGCCGCAACGGCGGAGAGTTCAAACTGCGTATCGAGGATACGGATCAGAGCAGGAACTCGGCGGAGGCTACAAAGGCAATCCTGGAAGCATTCGACTGGGTGGGAATGGATTATGACGGCGATCCGGTATATCAGTCGGATCGTTTCGATCTGTATCGAAGCTATATCATGAAGCTTCTGGACGAGGGGAAAGCCTACTATTGCTATATGAGCAAAGAGGAGCTCGACAAGCTTCGCGAAGAGCAGATGGCGAGAAAAGAGAGGCCGAGGTATGACGGGCGTTACCGCGACTTCACCGGTGAGCCGCCAGAAGGTGTGGATCCGGTGGTGCGCATAAAGGCTCCTCTGGATGGCGAGATCGTTTTTGAAGACGGCATAAAGGGTACTATCACGATAAGTGCCGACGAGGTTGACGACTTTATCATCGCAAGAAGCGACGGAACTCCCACCTACAACTTCGTCGTTGCCGTCGACGATGCGCTTATGGGTATGACCGATGTCATTCGAGGAGACGACCACCTCTACAATACTCCCAAGCAGATCATAGTATACGAGGCGCTCGGCTTCAAGCTTCCACGCTTCTATCATGTTCCGATGATTCTTGGCGAAGGCGGCAAGAAGCTCTCCAAGCGCGACGGTGCGGCGGATGTGATGGATTACAAGCGTGCCGGGTACCTGCCGGAGGCTCTTTTGAACTTCCTGGTTCGTCTTGGATGGAGCAGAGGGGATCAGGAGATATTCACCATGGAGGAGATGCTCGAGTATTTCGATCCGGCCGATATCAACGCCTCCGCTTCGCAATACAATCCGGACAAGCTCCTGTGGCTGAATGCCCACTACATTAAAAACAGCTCCAACGAACGGCTGGCCGGGTTGCTGGAGGAGTTTGGGGTCTACTTGCTAAGCCACGACAAGAGAGAGATTTTGCTCGATATATTCAAGGAGCGGTGCAAAACTCTCAAAGAGATGGCCGAGCAGATAAAAGAGGTTCTCGAAAGGCCGGAAAATTACGACGAGAAGGCCATTAAAAAGGCTATGAAGGGTGAAGCGGTACAGATTCTCTCTTCGTTTGCCGAGAAGCTGAAAAAGAGTGAGGATCTGCATCTGCCAAGCGATTATCATGCCGTTTTGGAAGAGTTCGTAAAGGAGAGGGGCATAGGATTCGGCAAGATAGGAATGCCTCTTAGAGTGGCGCTCATAGGAAGACTCGGAGGTCCTGATCTAAGTGACGTCATGAGCGTTATAGGGGTAAAAGAGAGTGTTGAGCGAATAGAGAGACTGATAAATCAAGTGAAAGAGTAATATGCCGCATACCATTACAAAAGATGAGATACTCCGCTACCATGAAGGGGGAAAGATAGGTGTAGAGATCACCAAGCCGTGCGACAGTGCGAGGGATCTTTCGATGGCCTATACGCCCGGAGTGGCGGAGCCGTGTCTGGAGATAAAGAGAGATCCGTCTCTCGGTTACAGCTACACAAACAGAGCCAACCTGGTCGCCGTCATCACAAACGGTACCGCCGTGCTGGGACTTGGAGACATAGGCGCACTGGCCAGCAAGCCGGTAATGGAGGGCAAATCTGTCCTTTTCAAGAAGTTCGCCGGCGTGGATGCTTTCGATATCGAGATAGATGAAAAGGATCCCGAAAAGCTGATAGCTATCTGTAAGGCGCTGGAGCCGACTTTCGGCGGCATAAATCTCGAAGATATCAAGGCTCCGGAGTGCTTTATGATCGAAGAGAGACTCAAAGAGATCACGAATATTCCTGTCATGCACGACGATCAGCACGGTACCGCCATCATAACCACGGCAGGACTGATCAACGCTCTGGAGCTTACAGGCAAGGATGCGGCGAAGATGAAAATCGTCGTAATCGGTGCAGGTGCGGCCGGTATCGCCTGTGCAAGGATGTATCGCCAGCTGGGTGCCAAAAAGATCATTCTCGTAGACTCGAAAGGGGTGGTTCACAGCGGCCGGAACGATTTGAATGGATACAAGGCGGAGTTTGCCTTGGAGACGGACGAGAGGAGTCTCGAAGATGCGATGCGCGGAGCCGATATGATGCTTGGACTATCCAGAGCCGGGCTGGTGACAAAGGAGATGGTCGCTTCGATGGCGCCAAACCCGATTATCTTCGCCCTTGCCAATCCGGTCCCCGAGATTTTGCCGGAGGTTGTGGCCGAAGTGAGGGACGACGTTATGATGGGAACGGGAAGAAGCGACTATCCAAATCAGGTCAACAACGTTCTTGGATTCCCCTTTATCTTCCGCGGTGCACTGGATGTGCGCGCTACGGCAATCACCGAAGGGATGAAGATGGCGGCCGCAAGGGCGCTGGCGGATCTTGCCAAAGAGCCTGTACCACAGTATGTCAAGGATGCCTATGGCGGGATCGATCTCTCTTTTGGACGCGACTACCTTATTCCGAAGCCGTTTGACAAGCGGGTACTTTTATGGGAGTCTGCCGCCGTTGCAAGAGCCGCCTACGAAGAGGGCGTTGCCCAGGTAGAGAGCTTCGACTACTGCGGGTACAGGGCGAAGCTCGCGGCGGATATGGGTCTGATCACGGCAGATCCTTGCGAGTGACTCTCTTTTATAGAGGGTTTTCCAGTGTGATCTGCACGAGCGAATTGACAAGCATGGAGATCTCTTCGATACTTTGCTCACCTTTTTGCTCGAGAAAGGTGTCGAAACTCTCCTGAAGCATGCGATATCTCTCTTCGCAGTCGTGAAGGTAGCTCTGCAGGGCCTCCTCTATCGTTTCACCCTTTCTTTGGTAGTGGATCACCTTTTCGCTCAGTGAAGTCGCCGCAAACTCTATAAACTCTCCAAGCTGCTTTTTTATCGTATGTTCTTGCTCGTTTTTGGGGCGATACCTCTCAAGCGCTTCGAGTATTTCGTTGATGTGGAGCCTCTCTATGACAGAGCGCATCAGCCGTGCCGTTTCATTGAAAGGTCGATGGCTCTTTTCATGGAGAATAATGGTAGCTATCGCGAACTTCATATATGGAAGATGATGAAAAAATCTGTTGATATCGCTCTCATTTTCTACCGTTACGCGTATCGACTCCTCGGGGGCCCTTTGCATCATGGCAGAAATGTCGCTTTTATAGCGCAACAGCGCGGGAGCGTCGATCTGATCCGGCGGAAGGTGACGCATCATCCAGCTGATGCTGAAAGAGAGTGTGCTTTCGATCTCGAAAAGCAGGGAGTACTGTTTTTGGGCTTCTATCTTGTAGTCGTTACGGAAGATTTCGTAGCGAATGTCGTTGGCTCCGAAGAGCTGATTGCATATGAGGTAGCTTTTGACTTTCGATATCATTCTCTCCCGCCCGAGTTCGTCGAAGTCGCTTATAAACGTAATCCCGGCGTTGTTTACGATGCGGTTCGCCATGACTGTCGCCGATATTTCGCGTTTTAGAGGATGATCTATGATCTCGTCTTCATAGATCGCGGCAAATGTTTTGGGAAAATATTTGAGCAGGTACTCCTGGGCGAAGGCTTCTTCGAGAAAACTGCTCTCAAGAAGCAGATGTTTCAAAAAGATTTTCGTATAGGAAAGAAGTGTTCCCAGTACGGGACGGACAATGCCGCCCTTTTCATCCAGAATCTGATCTATCTTTTCATCTTTCGGTATATGAAACTGCTTGCGCCCGAAAACCGGAAGTTCGCGCTCGAGTATGGCGACGGTCTGCAAAAAAGGAATCAGATCGTCGCGGCTTCTTCGATAGTCCAGTGAGATTGCGAGAGACTGGTGATAGTTTGTCCAGAGGACCCTGTTGGTCACCATCTGCGCCTGTTTTTGCAGTGCGTCTATGCGGCTCGACTCATCCATCTGCCCTTTTTTTACGAGGTTTCCGAGGGTGATTTTCAGATTTACTTCGTAGTCGCTGGTATTTACGCCTGCGGAGTTGTCTATGGCGTCGAGGTTTATAAAACCGCCCAGTTTGGCGTACTCTATGCGTGCCGGCAGAGTAAACCCGAGATTACCGCCTTCGCATACGGCTCTTACCTTCAGCTCCGAAGCGTCTATACGTACATTTTCGTTTGCCTTGTCGCCTACGTCGAGATTGCTCTCCCAGCTCGCCTTTACATATGTACCTACACCGCCGTTGAAGAGCATATCGGCCTTTATCCGTAGCACAGCCTGCAAAAGCTCCTCACCGCTCATACTCTTTCTGGAGGTTTTTACGAGTTTTCTTATCTGCGGTGAAAGCGTGATCTCCTTTTCGTCTCTTCGAAAGACTCCTCCGCCTCTGCTTATCTTGCTCTTGTCGTAATATCTCCATCCCCCCTTCGGGCTCGATTCGAAAAGTCTTTTGCGCTCTTCGTATGAGGTTTGCGGGTCCGGGTCCGGATCTATGAAGATTTCGCTGTGGCTTACTGCGGCAAGAAGCTTGAAGTGGGGACTTGAGAGCATTCCGTTGCCGAAAACATCTCCGTTCATGGAGCCGATACCGATGACCGTAACGGGAGTTTCGTATATGTTTATTCCCTGCTCTATGAAGAATCTCTCCGTAGAGCGGAGAGCCCCCCTGGCCGTAATACCGAGCTCCTTGTGGCTGTATCCGCGGCTTCCGCCGCTGGCGAACGCGTCACCCATCCAGAAGCTCCGCTTGAGCGCAATTTCGTTGGCCCTGTCGCTCATATGGGCCGTCCCCTTGTCGGCGGCTACGACGAAGTATGTATCGTCATCGTCATAACGGACTATACGCTCATGTGTTATGACCTCTCCATCTTCGATATTGTCGACCATATCCAAAAGCGCATCGATATAGGCTTCGTAAAAGCGGGCGAATCTATCTTTTGTAAGCTCTTCTTTGGGCTCTCTTATTACAAATCCGCCTTTGGCTCCTCGGGGAATGATTATGGCGTTTTTACCCTCCTGTGTCAGCATCAGGGAGCGGATCTCTACGCGGAAATCCTCGAAGCGGTCGCTCCATCTGATACCGCCTCTGCTCACTTTGCCCATCCTGAGATGCACCCCGCTGAAGAGGTAGTGGTGAACGAACGTTTCTATGTGGGGCTGGATCCCTTTCAAAGCGCTTTGTATCTCGTACGTGCGTGTTTTGAACGCAATGCTCTCTTTCTGCATGAAGTAGTTTGTGCGTACCATCACCCTGATCATTTCGAAGATGGTTCTTATGACCATATCTTCGGTTATGTGGGTAATCGGGTGCAGCATCTGCAGAATTTTCTTCTCTATCTGCAGCAGCTGCCTCTTTCTTCCTTTCAAGTCTGGATCGAACTTTATGCGGAAGTAGTCCAGAAGGGTTTTGGTGATATCGTGATACTTGATCAGGACTTCGGTAATGGTCGCCGTATTGAACGAGAGTACAAGCTGGTTTTCAAAGTCTATGAGGGCATATAAAAGTGCAAGCTCTCTTGGAGAGAGGTTTTCAAGAAGTGTCATCTGAAGCAGCGGAGTGTTCGGAAGCGTCGGACTGCAAAGCATCATTTTGATAAGATCGAGGATATTTTCGCCGGCTCTTTTGATCTCATCTATCTGATCGTTCGCTATCTTGTAGCGGCTGACAAATATCTTTCTTCCTTCGTCTTCTATCTCGTACGATATTTCGCTGTGTATGCCGAGTCCGATATTTCCGAGCAGAGGGACCACTTCCGTAAGGAGAAAGTGGGTTGTACCGTATAGCTTCAGATACAATTTACCGCTTTTGTCCTCTATGAATTCGGCTGTGAAAGGATACGATGCAAGATCCTCTCTTATCTTTTCGGAAAGCTCCAGATCGTCGCTTCTTAAAATCTGCAGGCACGCTTCGGCATATCTTTTGTCAAACTCCATTTATCTCTCCTTTTTGGCCGCTCATCTTCGATTTCGGGGCTCGGGTTTCGGCTCCGGTTTTCCAAGCAGGTATCCCTGGGCAAAATCGACTCCGATATCTTTTATCTTTTCAAAGACCGCTTCCGAATGCACATACTCCGCAACGGTTTTGAGTCCGGCCGCTTTGGCGAAGTCGACTATCGTGCGCACTACAAGCTCGATATGCTCCGCTCTGTCTATCTCCCTGACAAGAGAGCCGTCTATTTTGAGTATATCCGCTCTTAGCTGAAGAAGCTTTTCGAAATTGGAGTATCCGCTCCCAAAATCGTCTATTGCCACTTTGCATCCAAGCTCCCTGATACTCTTAATGAACTTTGCCAGCAGTTCGTAATCCTCTATCTCCTCGCTCTCCACGATTTCGAACACCACTCTTTTTGCACAGGCTTCGTGATTGCGCAAAAGCTCCAAAATGGTATTGCGGTCGTGGGGATTCATAATGTCTCCGGCCGAGATGTTTACAGAAAACAGAGTATTCGACTCTTCGGCTATATCGAGTGTCTCTCTTAATATCGCCGCGGTTATCTCTCCGCTCAGCTTGGCCTCTCTGGCGGCATCGAGAAAGTAGGGCGGCTCCAGAACCGTACCGTTTTCTCCCCTCATTCTCGCTAGTGCTTCGTATTTTGCGACAGAGCCGCTCTCTATCTCCACGATCGGCTGGAAGTAGGGAATTATATCGTCGTTCGCGATTGCCCGCTTCAAGTGTTTGAGTGCCCTGATATTCTTCGAGATCTGTCTCGATGTATCGATCGATCTGTCGTATATGGTGTATCTGCGTCTCTTGGAAGCTTTCGTATGTTTTAGAGCCATATCCGCTGTTTCAAGAAGCTTGTTAGCGTAGCTTGCACCGATGGAGATCGATATGTCTATTACGATACCGTCTACATTGATGACCTTTTTGCCGAAACTTTTTATGATCTCTTTTATCGCGGCCTCGGTGCGCTCCTTGCTTTTGAATTCGTAGAGGATACCGAAGTCGTCTCCTCCGAGTCTGTACAGATTGGCTTCAAGAGGTTTCGGAACGATCTCTTTGAGTATCTGTGCACTCTGCCTCAAAACCATATCTCCGACTTTGGAGCCGTAAAACTCGTTTATGTGCTTGAACCTGTCTATATTTACGACTATAAGGGCCGGATGGTACATTCTTCTTTTTGCGGCTACGTAGGCTCTTCTGTTTTCGAGGCCGGTCAGGTGGTCGGTGGTCAGTGACTTCTTCAGCTGATCGGTTGCTTTTTTCAGCTTGATATTCTCTTTTTCGAAGCGGAAGATAAAGTATATGACGACAAGAATCGAGATGAGATAGAGGGTCAAAAAGAGTTCGCCTATCGAGTTGATATCGGAGAGATCTTTTTTGGATTCGATGGAGAAATCCTTTATCGTCTTTTCGATCTCGTGCTGAAAGTCGTCGCTTTGGATCGTATCGAGATAGATATGAAATGTCGGAAAATTGTCGAAGAAGAGCTCCAGGTGTCCCAGTGACGTCTGCAGCAGGCGTATCCTCTTTTTTTCGGAAAGTCCGTCTTTTATCCGCTGAAGCTCGGTTTTGTACTTTTCGATCTCTTTCAAAAGAGATTCGTCCAGTGCGTTTTTCGCCATGAACAAGATAGCGTTGATCTTTGAAAGGAGTATTATCACGCGGCGGTCGGTCGCGCTTTTCGTATCGAATATATCGTAGGCCTTCATGGCGAGCGTGGGAAGATATATCGCACTGTTTTTGAGAGATGCGTTGAGTGTTAGGAAGTCGTATACGGTTTTGGCGAATCTCTCGAAACGTTTCGATGCCTCCTCGAGGTCGCGCCTCGTTTTGATGAATGAGCTTTTTTGCAGATGGGGATCTTTCGATAACGCTTCGATCCTGCTGCGTATCTTTTTGATCTGGGTTAGAACCTTGTCGTTGTCGAAATATGGAAAATAGCTCGCCTGAAGTACCACTCTTTGCAACTCTATGAATTCGGTATCGAGACTTCTGAAGGAGTTTCCTATCTTCTGGGTGGCCATGAAGCTCTCTTTGAGAGAGTTTTGCTGATAGAGTATTATCCCTATGCCGAACAGGGCGGCGAAGATGGCCGCCGCCGTCTTGAGTATGAGCCACTTCATACGGCTACCGATCCTTTTTCAGTATCGAAGGCGACTCCCCGGTAAGACTTTTCAAAAATGCGACAAGAGGCTCGATCTCTTCGTCGAGGAGGTCGAATCCGAGGTTGTGGTATGCCATCTTCTTGAGAGCGATCTCAAGGGTTGGAGCGCTCCCGTCGTGAAAGTATGGAGCTGTAAGGGCTATATTTCTCAAGGTCGGTACCTTGTATACATTCTTGTCGGAAGGAGCTTGGGTGAGGCTGTATCTATCGGGGACCTTTTCATTCCACGGATATGGAAATATCAGCCCCATCTTCTGAAAGCTGTTTCCTCCGACGTTTATACCGTTGTGGCATGTAGCGCACCCGAGAGTCTTGAAGAGCATGTAGCCTCTTTTTTCGGCGGCGGTGAGATTCGTCTCCTTTCGCAGATAGCGATCGAACTTGCTGTTTGGGGTAAACAGCGCCTTTTCGAACTCCGCTATGGCATCGAGAGCGTCGTCGTGTGTCGGGGATTTCTTGTAGATCTTCCTGAACTTCTCGTTGTAGTATTCGCTGCTTTTTAGATAACGCTCTATATCTTCTGTCACCATTCCCATCTCGACCGGATTGTGAAGAGGTCCTTTGGCTTGCTCTTTTAGATCTTTCGCTCTTCCGTTCCAGAACTGTCTGAAGTTGAAGTAGCTGTTATATACGGTCGGAGCGTTTGCGTTGCCTCTTTTTCCGTGCGTTCCGATGGATACCGGTCTTGGATCGGCACCTCCGTGTTCGAAGCTGTGGCAGCTGACACATGCGACCGTTCCGTCCGAAGAGAGTTTTGGATCCATGAACAGAACCATACCGAGTTCCGCTTTTTCCCTGTCGTACGAAATAGTTCTCGGAATCGGCTTTATAGGCTCCGTCGCAGCCGCTGTAACGGAGAATAGAAAGAGTGTTGTGAAAAAATATGCAAGGGCCTTCATATCGGCTATTTTATCACAACTCTATGTGCGGCTGCCAGTCGGAAAAAACGTTTCAAAGCTCTCTTTTCCCTCCACTCCATTTTATAGTAGATCAGCCCCAGATACTCTCTGAGCTCTTTTTGGGAGAGCCCGTGCGCGGCGGCCTGGCGCTTCAGTATATATATCGGAATCTTTGGAGGATTTTTCAGGAAGTCTCGCGACAGCTTTTGGATCCGCTTGAAATGGGGCGGGTGGGCACAAAGACGTGCGAATACGAATGGCAGCCTCTCTTTGCGTTTCCACTCTCTGGCCAGATCGGTCGCCTCTCCCGGATGGCGGTGGTAGTAGTGCAGAGCCTTGTCTCCGATGAGAACCTCCCCGCCAAGATCCAGTACCTGGGCGAGAATATTCGACGTATCGGAGGCTTCATCCTTTTTTATGCCGCCCGGAAGAAGCAGAACGCTTCTTACCTCTCCGTCCGCTATTATGCCAAGATCCGTGCATCTGCAGTTTCGGCTCTTTATGCTCGAGATTACGGCTGCATCGACTCTTCTGGACAAAAAGGCCCTGTTTATCAGAGCGGGTACGGAGCCGTGTCTTTGCCATGCGCTCTTTTCGGCGCTGCTTCTTAGCCTCCGTTTCAAAAATATATGGAACGGCAGCAGGTTGAGATACTCAATTTTTCCGAAAATCATGGCCGCATTATACCCTGTGTGTTATAATCTTGCAAAAACGTAAGGAGCGCACGATGGTAAAGGTCGAGTTTTTGGGCCCCATCGGAAAGAGTCCGGTAGAGGTGGAGGCTTCGAGCCTGGCCGACCTGGCCGAAATTCTGAAAAAGGATCCGGAGGTGGCGCGCTGGCTGGAGAGTTCGGCGGTCGCCGTGAACGACAAGGTGGTAGAGAGCCTCGATGTAAAACTCCACTCCGGCGACCGGGTTAGCCTGTTGCCTCCTGTATGCGGCGGGTAGGCTATGGTTCTTGTTTGTGAAGGTCCTATAGATGTAGAGGCGCTTCTGGCCGGATGGTACTGCGCCGAGCACAATAGAAACTACGGCGCCATGGTAACTTTCGTAGGAACGGTACGCGAAGAGGGCGGGATCGAGGCTTTGAGCTTCGATATCTATCGTCCTCTGCTCGATCGCTGGTTTTTGGGATGGAAAGAGCGTCTTGAAAAGGAGGGTGCTCTTTTGGAGATGGCCCACAGCGAAGGAGATGTCCCGGTGCATACCTCATCTTTTGCATGTGCCATCTTCAGCCCAAAAAGAAGAGTGGCCCTGCAGATGCTCGACGCTTTTGTGGAGGATTTCAAGGCAAACGCCCCCATATGGAAATACGATGTGATAGACGGAAAGCGAATATATGCCGCCGACCGTTCGACACCTATGGCCGGAAGCGGTCTTCTGGCGAAGGGGCGGTGATGGGCTTTATCTCCTATTTCGAGTCGAAAGAGCTGCTCGACGCATCTGAAGTTTTACCTGTCGGAGCGCAGAAGCTCCCCCTGCAAGAGTCTCTCGGCAGGATTCTGGCCGAGGATATCGTCTCCATGGAAAACTCGCCGGAATATCCCACCGCCGCTATGGACGGATACGCGATTGTCGCTGACGATCAGCGGCTTGGAAGGCTGAAGATCGTTCAGACCAACCCCGCCGGCAACGATGCGCAAGGACTCGAGGTCGAGCACGGTACGGCGATCAAGACTTTTACCGGCGCACTGATGCCTCAGGGAGCCGATACGCTGATACCGATAGAGCACGTAACGGTAGAGGGGGAGTCTATCCGTATAGAGGATCCGGTAAACAGAGGCTACGCCGTACGTCCTGTAGGAGAGAATTTCAAAAAAGGGGAGGTGCTGATAGAGAGCGGCAGCCGTATAGGATTCGCCGAAATCGGAGTAATGGCGAGTCTGAATGTCGTATCTCCCCTCGTTCGACAAAAACCGAAAGTAGCGATACTGGCGACAGGCAGCGAAGTGCTGGAACTTGGTGAGTGCAGCGACAATCCGGCCAGGATCAGAAGTTCCAACAACTATACCCTCGAGGCGATGGTTTCGCTTCATGGGGGCGAACCTATACAGCTTGGAAGCGTACACGACGAGCGATCCGCAATTACTGCGGCGATGCGCCGTGCGCTGAAGAGTGCCGACATAGTCGTGACGACCGGCGGTGTGAGCGTGGGGGATTATGATTTTGTCAAAGATGTTGTTCGCGACGAGCTGGGGTGCGAAGTGCTCTTCAAGGGTGTGCGTATCAAACCGGGCCAGCATCTGATGGTGGCCAAAAAAGAGAACAGATTCATCGTGGCGCTTCCCGGCTTCGCATACTCCTCTACGGTCACTTTTCTCCTTTATGTCCTGCCGTTACTTTACAGGATGCAAGGAAGAGAGTATACCCTGCCTGTCGTAACGGCACGCCTCGCCGGAAGCTACAGGAAAAGAGCGAAGGGAAAAGCCGAGTTTGCAGCCTGCAACCTTTCGCTGAAGGATGGAGAGTATATCTGCGATTTCGAAGGCAAAAGAAGCGGCAGCAGCGCCATTTTGACAAATCTGCTGGCGGATGCCGGACTTCTGTGGCTTGACGAAGAGGAGGGCGACAAGGAGCCCGGTGACAGGGTGCGCGTAGTCAAACTCTACTGAACTCCTTCGCGGGAGGTCTATCCGCTCAACTCCTCTTCAAGAATGTGCGGATGACCTCCTCTTCCACGATCTCGTTATCGAACTTTACGACGATTATCTCTTCCGTTTCGTTCAGGTAGAAGTCTGTTACACCGTTGACCATCTTCAAGCCATCTATTTTCTCCCGATCATATTCGGCGAACGGAAGGAATATATTGTCTCTTACGCCGGGACTTCTCATGGTATAGATCCATACCCCCCAAAATAGCGAAACGACCAAAACGAAGCCGGATACTCCGCTCGCACCGAAGTGCTGATAGAGCCACCCGCCTATGGCACCTCCCAAAAAGATTCCCACATAGGCGAATGTGTTGGCTACACCGAGTGCCGCCCCTTTTTGGTGCACTTTGGCGAATTTGCTGACAAAGCTCTGCAAGAGAGGCTCGAACATATTGAATCCGATGAAGAAGAAGACGGCTCCTACCGCGAACCAGAAGATCGAGTCGCTCCATCCCATCAGAGCGAAGGAGGCCGCTATGAAGCCGATGGATACCAAAAATACCTCCTTGCCCTTGCCGTACTTTTCGCCGAATACCGCCGCAGGTCCCATCGCCACGATGCCGAAGACGACGGCGGGCAGGTAGACCTTCCAGTAATCCTCCGGCCCCATACCGAACTTCTGTTTCATCACCAGCGGTATCAGGAAGAACGCGATCGCCATCGTGGAGCTGTGAAAGAGGAAAGTTATATACATCCTCACCAGATCCTTGTCTTTGAACACATGCTTGATTTTCGCCTCCTCTTCGGAGTAGCTGTGCTTGATCTTCGGGGGTTCCGGTACTGCGGTAAAGAGGATCGCCAGCGCCAGAATCGCCAAAACGGCGGTGAGCCAGAAGAGGGCACTGACGGAGTAGAAACCGCCTACCAGCGGTCCGATGATCATCGCCGCGGCGAAGCTCATGGCGATCGTCATCCCCATGACAGCCATGGCGTGGGCACGCTGATCTTCACGTACATGGTCGGCGATCATGGCGGTAACTACCGAGCCGATCGCTCCCGCACCCTGCAGAAATCTTCCGAGCAGCAGCAGATAGATATTGTCCGCGACGGCACAGATGACCGAACCGGCTGCGAAGATCAAGAGACCAAGAAGCAGAGTCTTTTTGCGGCCGATTCTGTCGCTAAGCACGCCGAAAGGTACTTGCAGCACCGCCTGGGTCAGTGCGTAGCCGCCGACAGCTATACCGGCCAGCAGAGCCGTACCGCCCGGAAGCTCCAGTGCATATTGCGAGAGTACCGATAGGACGATAAAGAGTCCGAAAAAGCGCAGCGCAACTATGAGACTTAAAGGGAGAACCTTTTTGAAAATCTCTTTCAATTTGGATCCTTATGGTAGAATTTCGGGAAAATTCCCAAAGTCGAAAACCGATAGGCCCGCTACGGCCGCCGTCGGGCAAGATCCCGACTCCATTTCGGACGGTTTTCGGAATTTTCGGAAATTATACTCCCTTTTTCATTAAGGATAGAATCGAATGAAAATTATACTCGCCACTTCAAACCGGGGTAAAGTAAAAGAGATCGCCGAACTTTTCGACAGCGAGGAGGTGATCCCGTACTCCGACCTGATCGGCACCATGCATATCGAAGAGAACGGCAGCGATTTTGCGGCCAATGCGCTGATAAAAGCGAGAAGCGTCTATTCGGCGCTCGACGAGGACGGTGCGGTCGTATTGAGCGACGACAGCGGTATCAGTGTGCCGGTTCTGGGTTTTGAGCCGGGGATCTTCAGCGCCCGTTACGCCGGAGAGGGTGCGAGTGACACCCGGAATCTTCAGAAGCTGGTAGAGCGGCTGAAAGAGAAGGGGTTGTCGGAGGCGACGGCCTTCTATACCGCGGCTATCGCCGTCGTCTCGCCATGGGGAGAGTACGTTGTCCACGGGTGGATGCACGGCAGGGTCGTCGATACTCCAAGAGGTGACGGCGGCTTCGGATACGATCCGATTTTTATCCCTGAAGGGTATGAAAAGAGTCTCGGAGAGCTCGATCCGCAGATCAAACGCACCATTTCCCATAGGGCCAGGGCTCTCGAGCTTGCAAAACCGATTATAAAAATGCTTGGAGATCTTTATGCGTGAAGTATATCGGGAAGTCTTCATGGAGGATCTGCAGCGCCTTTACGACGAGATTTTGAGACGTCAAAAGGAGCTTGGAAGCTACTACGAGCTTCTTGGTTCAGGCCACGCCAAAGCCGAAGAGTGGGTCGGAGACTTTTTGCGCCGCATGGAGCTGCCCCAGACGGAAGAGGCCCGTATGGCCGCACTTACCAGACTGATAGGGCTTCGTGACGATGTGCTGGCCCAACTGCTCGAAAAGGAGGGGCGCAGCGAAGATGAGATAATCGAGGCGAAAGAGAGAGCCTACAAGATGGTGGCCGACTTCTATATCGCCCGCCATATGGAGCTGCTCGACTGGATCGAGGATGAGGCGCTTTTGACCCCGTTCTATCGTGAAGTGATCAAGGAGGCGCACCGTGTGGGGGAGGCTATGAGCGGATGGCAGAGTGCCTGGACGGCTCATATTCTTCACGGCGTCAACCGGGAACTGTACGCACTTTTCAACGGAGACGAAGAGAAGATCTACGAGATGCTCGAGAGCGAAAACCTTCTTGATTATCGTGACGAGGGGTCTGTCGGGGATCGCTGCTACTCGGTGCTGAAAAAGAGCAGGAAAGGGTACAAGAGCGTTCCGTATGCAAAGGCCTTCCGGATGGAGGTGCAGGAGGTAGTAAAGAGGCTGCAGAATATGCGGGGTGTACTGGAGAGCATGGAGGATGAGGTCTTCGGTCTGCATGAAGAGTGGCTCGCCTATATCGACGCGATGATCGAGGCTTTTTCGCATGACAGGATCGAAGGTCTTATCAAGAAATGGGCTGAAGTGGATCGCAGATGGATGGCGATCACTTCACCGATACAGATCGGTCATCCGCTCGAGTACTACGAAGATCACTATCGCAAAGCGGTAGCTCTGGAGTGGGATGTGCGGATCGCATCGCCGAAGCTGATGCGCCGGAGCGAGGTCTCCGGGCGTATATCGGCAATGGCCGCCGCGCTGGCGAAGGAGCTGGGGAAGGAGGCGGAGCGCATCAATGAAAACTGTATGGCTCAGGCGGAGCGCACGCAGCTTTATATCGGAGTTCCGGCTCTTTTTTACGGAGCGGAGTTCCAGGGGCTCTTTTCGGCACAGGTCGTGCCCAACGATACCGAAGTGAGCAAGGAGCTCGGTAAAAAGATTTTCGCCTTCGCGGACAATGTGCTGGAAGCGAAAAAGGCCAGGCCGATCATGCGTATCGCCAGAGAGACTTTCGGTGACGATTTTGTCAGACGACAGCGTGAAACGATGTTTGAGCGTCCCGATATCTGGCACAAGGTCTACGAGATAACGACGATCGGGCATGAGTACGGCCATATACTCTGGGTGGACGAAGATACCGAAACGAGGATGAATCGAAGCGGAAACTACAAGAATGTAGAAGAGTTCAAAGCCACTGTCGGCGGCTTGATGGCCTTTTTTTCAAACGAGGACGAAGCGATGAAAGAGGAGGTGCTTCGAGATACCGTGTCTCGCGCGGTATCTTTGATGAGCTGGCGCAAGAGCGCCGAAGTGGAGCCCTACTACGTAGAGGGGCTTTTGCATCTGGATATTCTGTTTGGCGCCGGCGTTCTCGGGTTTGACGGCCGGAGTTTGCGAATCGATACGGGTGCTAAGGCCTACGAGAGAGCGAAGAGGCTATTCGAAGAGCGCTATATGGAGCTCGTGCGAGACTACTATCTCCCGAAGATGGATGCCGGAGGGTACCTCGCCCGCTATGTACAGAAGGAGGAGGGTGTCTGGCATCCCAAAACATCGGCGGTAAGAGAGTTTGTAAACCACTACTGGAGCAGATACCTCGAAATAGGGCAGGAGACGATGCCTTTTTAGCGCTTTAGTTCTCGTGTCCAAATCGATGAGGGATATCGTAGTTTGGGTATATGCGGTGACGGTTTCGCAGGGAGTCTCTTTCGCACCGACTCTGCAGGCTGCGGACAGCCCGTGTTTCAAACCCGATATAGCTTTAATTTGATATAATCAGCCAAAATTTCTTATGCAAAGGTAGGCGTATGCTGCTTTTTACTCCAGGTCCCACTCCTGTTCTGGAAGCTGTGCGTATGGCGATGGCGGGACCGACTCTTCACCACCGTACACCTGAATTTGAAGCTATTTTCAAAGAGACCAGAGAGCGCTTGATGCGTCTGTTCGGAATGGATGAGTGTGTGATGCTCGCCTCCAGCGGTACCGGCGCCATGGAGGCGTGCGTTACCAATCTGGCGGTAAAAAAGGTATTGACGATCAATGCGGGCAAGTTCGGTGAACGGTTTACCAGAATCGCGGAGGCGTTCGGGCTGGAGACGGTGGAACTGAAGTACGGATGGGATACGCCTGCAAGTGTTGAAGATGTCACTGCGGCTCTCGCCGACGATCCGCAGATAGACACCTTGTGTATACAGGTGAGCGAGAGTGCCGGCGGATTGCGGCATCCGGTAGAGGAGATCGCTGCCGCAGTCAAATCCGTAAATCCCGGTATCATGGTGATTGCCGACGGTATTACCGCGGTAGGTGTCGAGCCGATAGATACGGCAAATATCGATGCGCTGATAGCCGGCAGTCAGAAGGCGCTGATGCTTCCGCCGGGGCTTGCGATGATAGGTCTAAGCGATGCGGCTGTTGAAAGGATTGGCGAAGGGAGCGGCTACTATTTCAACCTCGCCGCCGAAATCAAGAAGCAGCGCCGGAACACAACCGCCTATACGGCGCCTACGACACTTATTGTCGGACTCTCGAAAATGCTGGAGATGGTCGAAGAGATCGGATATGACGAGCTATATCGCCGGACAAGAGCGAGAGCCATGGCGACTCGTGCGGCACTCGAAGCTATCGGTTGCGGTCTCTTTCCGAAGAGTCCGGCTCTTAGTATGAGTGCGGTCTACGACGAGGAAGCAGATGCGGTCCGCTCCGTTTTGAAAACGGAATTCGGAGTGAATGTAGCCGGCGGGCAGGACCACCTCAAGGGCAAACTCTTTCGTATCAACCAGATGGGTCTGATTCCCGTATATGAGAGTGCGTGGGTCGTCAATGCCGTCGAGTGGGCATATGACAGACTCGGTCGACGTACCTACGACGGGCTCGCCTCCAGAGTCTTCAACGAAGTATATTACGCAAACGAGAAAAGATGATTTTCGAGCATGAGATTCCGGCCGGCAGTCGTCTGTACTTCGGTGCGACGGCCAAATTGAAGCGGCAGATCGAAGGAAGAGCCAGCGAGATACTCGAAAAAGAGGGATTCGAAGAGATTTCGACGCCTCTTTTTTCATACCATCAGCACCAAAGCCTCAGAGACAAGAAAGAGCTTATACGACTTAGCGATCCGGCGAACAGGGAGATTACGCTGCGTGCCGACAGCACGATAGATGTGGTGCGGCTCGCCACAAAACGCCTTGGACGCTCCACGACGCAGAAGAGGTGGTTTTATATCCAGCCGGTATATCGCTATCCGACTATGGAGATCAATCAGATAGGTGCCGAGTGTATCGACGGAACTCTGGCGCAGATGCTCGAAGTGACGATGGAGCTTTTCAGGGAGTTTGACGTCGAGCCTGTTTTACAGATCTCCAATATCCAGATACCGGTACTAATCTCCCTGGAGTTCGGTATACCGCTGGAGTGGTTTGCCTCCATGCAGATAGAGAAGCTTTTGGGCACGAAGCATAAGTGGCTCGGAAATTTGGCGAAGGTTCAGTATCCCGATCAGCTCGAGTCGGTAATGACGGAGGTGCCGGGGATCTTGAGAGGAGAGCTCGAGAAGATGGCCGATCTTGTGAGCACCTCTTCCGCCGACAAATCGGTGCTCGCACCCCTCTATTATGCCAAAATGCGCTATTATGACGGGCTCTTTTTCAGGTGTTTCGAAAACAACACCCTTCTTGCCAGCGGCGGCCATTTCGTAAACGACGATATAACTGCGGCCGGTTTCGCGCTATATACAGATGCGCTGATCGAAGCGATGACAAAAGGAAAAAACGGATGAACAAGGCGGATTTGATAGTCGGTCTTCAGTGGGGAGACGAAGGAAAAGGTAAAATTGTCGACATGATGGCTCAAGAGTATGAAGTGGTCGCGCGATTTGCCGGCGGTCACAATGCGGGCCATACTATCGTCACCGGCGGGAAAAAGTATGCACTGCACCTCATTCCTTCCGGAATTTTGAACCCGGAGGCCGTCAATATAATAGGAAACGGTGTAGTGGTATGCCCTACGAATCTGATGAAAGAGATGGAGCAGTTCGGTGATCTCGAGGGGCGCCTTTGGCTCAGCGACAAGGCGCACCTCATTCTCCCCTATCACCAGGTGATCGACCAGGCCAAAGAGCGTCTGCGGGGCTCCAAGGCGATAGGTACCACGGGACGCGGTATAGGCCCTGCGTATGCGGACAAGATATCCCGCTCCGGCCACCGGGTGGGGGAGTTGAAGGATATCGACACCCTTTTTGAAAAGGTGGTCGAGTTTTTGCACCAGAATCGTCCGATTCTCGATGCTTTGGGGGTCGATTGTCCCGATGAAAAGAGTCTGAAAGAGGATCTTTCGCGCTACAGGGAGGGCTTGCTGCCCTATATTACCGATACGACACAGATGATATGGAAGAGTCTCTCCGAGGGCAAAAAGGTGCTTCTCGAGGGGGCACAGGGAACCATGCTCGATATAGACCACGGTACCTATCCATATGTAACCAGTTCCAGCACCGTAGCGGGAGGAGCCTGTACCGGGATGGGACTTTCTCCAAAGAGTATCGGAAGTGTTACCGGTATCGCCAAAGCCTACTGCACCCGGGTCGGTAACGGACCTTTCCCGAGTGAAGATTTCGGCGAGGATGGAGAGAGGCTGCGGGTGCAGGGGCACGAGTTCGGTACGACTACCGGGCGCCCGAGAAGATGCGGCTGGTTCGATGCCGTAGCCATCCGGTACGCCTGTGCTCTCAACGGTTGCGATCGTATCGCGCTGATGAAGCTCGATGTGCTTGACGGCTTCAAGGAGATAAAGGTCTGTGTCGGGTACGAGTTCGAGGGCGAAAGGATAGATTATGTTCCCTATGACCTGGAGCGTGTCAAGCCGGTTTACGAAACCTTTCCGGGATGGGATAAGGTAGAGGGGATAAGCGAATACGACAAACTTCCCGAGTCTGCAAAGGCCTATATCGAGACGATCGAGAGGGTAAGCGGCGTAAGAGTCGGTATTATCTCTACCAGTCCCGAAAGAGGCGATACGATCGTGAGGTAGCCGGTGCTTGAAAACTACCGTGCTCTGACCAGGCTTCGCAAAAGAGAGCTCGAGCGGGCGGAGCAGGCGCTCGCGCTTGTCAATGCGAGGCTCGACGAGCTCGAGCGAAAGAGAGAGCGCCTAAGAGAAGAGGAGTGTTCGGTAGGTCTTCCCGGCAGAGGAAGAGGAGCGGATATCGCCGGCGTGTTGGCGCAGAAACGGACAATTCAGAGCGCACTGAAGAGTCTGGAAGCGCAGATAGATAGCCTCGAGGCCATAAAAAGGGAGAGGCAGGCGGAGCTGAAAACGGCAAATATCGCGTACGAGCAGGCCAAGAGTATAGAGTCGAAGGTGCTCGAGGAGATTTTGAAAAGAGAGAGACGAAGAGTGCAAAATGCGCTTGACGAAGCGGCTTCGCAGCAGTTTTGGCGCCTAAACGGCGCCAGAAAGGATCCGGATTGAAAGGGTGGATTGTTCTTGCCGTTCCCGTTCTGCTATTTGCTCGTTCACCGCAGCTGCTCGAGTGCAGCAAGATTTTCGAGGAGCGTAAGCAGGAGCTCGAGCTGAAGCTGGAGCAGATTGATGAGCAGAGGCAGGCGTACGAGGCGCTGAAGGATGCGACGGAGGCGATGCTCAAGCGCAAAGAGTCGAAGCTGAGGAAGATGGAGGAGGATATCAACGTCACCAGGGCGAAGCTTGAAGCCGAACGAGAGCGGATAGAGGAGCTGATAGCCAAAAACGAGGCGCTTCTTGCGGCGATAAAAGAGGCCAAGGCCGACAAAGTCTCCATGACCTACGCGAAGATGAAGGCCTCCGCCGCCGCACAGATACTCTCGAACATGAAGCCTGACGAAGCCGCCAGGATTTTGGCGACGCTCAAACCAAAAAGCGTGGGGCAGATTCTGGCCAAAATGGATCCGCAAAAAGCTTCTGAAATTACACTTCTGCTCCAGTAGCATCCCCGATTCGGGAGTATGGAGCTTTTGGCGCCGCAGTATGGATGCGCTCAGGGTGTTTCATACGGTATAATCACAAATTTACCTAACTTTCGATAGACTATCGGAAAAATTTGCCCGCTTTTTCGGGCCCAAAGGCGCGTTATGAAGTTAAGTACAGCCCATGCACCATACATTGCCAGCAAGATTGGAATCGATCTGGCGAACGCACCTTTTGTAAAGTTGAAAAAGGGAATGGAACCAGCCATACAGAGGGCTCGTGAAGTCATAGAAAAGGATGTCAAAAACGAGCGTGCGCTCGAGGAGCGCGTCAACGAGCTTCTCGAGGAGAAAGAGGACGAGATAGAGTTTATGCAGGCCGATATCCGGCAACTCTTCTGGATGATAAAGAAGAAGCTCGCTCCGGAGTACGGTGTCATCCTCAATACCGAAGAGAGATACAGCGATCTCTCTCACAAGATACTCGATGAGCTCTGGGAAGAGGATCTGATAGACTATACGGTGAACGAAAACCAGGTTCGCGGTGTGATTTTCAAGGCGATCGAAGCCTATATGAAATCTTTCGAAGAGATCGAGGATGTAGTTCTCGAGAAGATTTCGCACTACAAAAGAAAACTCATTCCCGGAACGGAGGAGTACGATCTGATTTTCGAGCGTCTCTATGAGGAGGAGCTTCGCAAACGGGGGATGATGCAATCATGAAAGAGAATGTTATGAAGCCTGTATGGATCTATCTGGAAAACGGCCTGCTGCTCGAGGGCAAAAGTTTCGGCGCGGAAGGTAGCGCTGTAGGCGAAATAGTCTTCAACACTTCAATGACCGGATATCAGGAGATCGTCACCGATCCGAGCTATGCCGGTCAGTTCGTTACGTTCACGATGCCCGAAATCGGAAATGTAGGGTGCAACGAAGAGGATATGGAGTCCAGAGCCGCGTGGTGCAAGGGGATCATAGTCAGACAGTATCAGCCCGCACCTTCCAACTTCAGAAGCGAAGAGCCTTTGCATGAACTTCTCGAACGATTCGGTGTGCTCGGTATCTGTGAAGTGGATACCCGTTTTTTGACAAAGACTCTCAGGGAAGAGGGATCCATGATGATGGTCGCCTCTACCGAAACGGGCGACAGAGAGGAGTTGGCCCGAATGCTTGACGAAGCGCCACATATCAGTGAAGTAAACTATATAGAGGAGGTAAGCACCAAAGAGAGTTATATCCACAGATCGGGTGCTTACGACGCTCTGAACTACAGATATAACGAGCCCTCCGAAGCCAGAGCCAGAATCGTGGCTATCGATTTCGGTGTCAAGCGAAACATTTTGAACGAGTTGACGGAAGCCGGCATGGAGGTCGAAGTGGTGCCCAACAGCTTCGATCCGCAGGAGCTGATATCCAGATATGAAAAGAAGGAGATCGACGGCGTATTCCTCTCCAACGGTCCCGGGGATCCGCTCGTGCTGAAAGAGGAGCAAAAAAGGATCCGCAAACTGATCGAGGCGAAGGTGCCGCTTTTTGGAATCTGCCTTGGCCATCAGCTCCTCTCTATCGCCCACGGATACGAAACATAT
>Ga0256834_1000538_pt1 | contig 27137 bp, 22 predicted proteins | sample 4281140metaG_FD_190536 | JGI IMG/M metagenome (GOLD analysis project Ga0256834, IMG submission 190536) | Hydrothermal vent microbial communities from East Pacific Rise, Pacific Ocean - 4281-140 | ecosystem: Environmental > Aquatic > Marine > Hydrothermal vents | place: Pacific Ocean: East...
CCATAAGTCAATCCCAGGATGTTCATAGAACCTTGCATCTTCTGCAGATAAAAAGGCATGTATTAATGTTGGGGGAATTTGTGAAAATGGTATTGGCCATCTATATTGTTTAAAGATGTAGGCTATGGGGTGTCCTTCACAGTCTTCTATGACAGTTGTCATTGGTGGACGATATGAACGAATAGAGGATATATTAGGAAGCCCTAAAAGGAGGTATCCAACAATAAGGGCTCCAACAATAAGAGAAATAAAAAGGGTATTACCCCAAATTATATAAATAAATGTTTTGTGAGTTTTTATTTTTCTTTTTTTCTTTTGAACCATTTACTAAATCTTAAGCAATTTATATACCAAGAAATTTAAGATATCACCTATGAATTTTTATCTGTTTTTTAATGATTTTTTAGATTTTAACAGGTTCAATAAGACTAGCAACAAAAAAGGCCATAACCAGTTTTCTTCTATTTTGTCATAAAAAGTAATGTTATTTCTAAGTCTAGCATATCCAATAATCCAACATGGCTTAAAAAGAGGAGTCATATAAAGTTTTTTCCCCCAGGGAGTAATTATAAGGCTTTCGCCTGTATTAGCAGCTCTTATTATATATCTTCTAGTTTCAACAGCTCTAAAAACAGCCATATCTGCATGTTCATAAGGAGCTCCTGTTTTGCCAAACCAAGCATCATCTGTAATAACAGTTAATAAATTAGCTCCTTTTTTTACAAAGTTGACTGCAATGTGAGGGAATATTGATTCAAAACATATAAGAATTCCAATCTTTATATTTTGCCAACAAAGGGGAACAGAGCTATTCCCCGGGCTAAATGCCCCAATTGAACCAATTAGTTTTCGTGCCCAGGAAGTTAGATATCCAAATGGTAAGTATTCTCCAAATGGTACAAGATGTTGTTTATCATATTTACCTAACACAACACCTTTAGGACTTATTAAAAATGCACTATTAAAATACTTTATGTTAATTTTTTTTTCTGCTTCATTAGGGTTTAATTGATAAGAAGGTGCACCAAATAGTATAAGACTATTGGTTGCTTTTGCTAAATCTAGTAATTTTTTTCTTAGAGTTGATGGGTCTTGAAAGAAAAATGGCATAGCCGTTTCTGGCCATACAATTAATGTAGAGAGACATTTTTGTTTTTGGGTAACTTTCAATTTATCTATAGCTGAAATTGTAAGTTTTCTATATATATTAAAAGTGTCATTTTGAAACTCTTTACTCCATTTTTTATATTGCGGAATATTTCCCTGAACAGCAATTACTGCTAATTTTGGATATCTTAGATCAGAGTGCTTACATATTTTTATAAAATATTTCCCTGTAATCCAAAATGATAAAATTATAAAAAAAGCTGTTATTAGATAGTAACTAGATTTAGCATAATCTTTTTCATTTATATAAAAAAGAGCCACAAAAATTAAACAATTTATAAATATTAATACAAAAGATATCCAATACATTCCAAAAAGTGATGCAGTTTGGATAAATGATGGAAGATTTATTAAAGAACAGCCAAGTATTGCCCAAGGGAATCCAGTTAAAAGATGTCCTCTTATCCATTCCAGTATTACCCATAGAGCTGATATAGTTATAATATTTAAAATAGATGGTATATTTTTATTACCTATCCATATAGAACTTATATATGCCCAGGTAGCGGGATAAATTGATAGATAAAGTACTAAGCAACCTAAAATTGCAGTAGAACATATTTTAGGTATATCACCATAGCGTGATATAGTAGGTATTATCCACCATAACATCGTAGTGAAAAATACAATACCGAAAAGTAGCCCATAAAAAGATGCTTCTTTAGGTGATGAAGTATTTTTTATTGCAAATAATAATGGAATAAGCGCAACAAAGCCCAAATATTCTAAATAAAAAGTGGGGAAGGCAAGTTTTAGTAATATTGCAGAAAAGATTGCATAGAAGGTATTTATATATAGGTATAAATTATTATTTGTTTTCACTTTTTTTATCTTCGCGCCATATCTTTGCACCAACAGAAGAAAGTTTTTGTTCAATACGACTATATCCTCTATCCAAATGATATATTTGACTAATCGTGGTTTTCCCTTTTGCGCCAAGTGCAGCTATAACAAGAGAAGCACTTGCCCTTAAATCTGTTGCCATTACAGGAGCCCCAGTAAGGTGTCTTACTCCATTTACAATGGCACTTCTACCTTCTATTTTAATATCTGCTCCAAGCCTTTTTAATTCTGCTACATGTTGAAATCTATTTTCAAATATAGTTTCAGTTATAACGCTAAGCCCTTTTGCTGTAGCCATTATAGCCATGATCTGGGCTTGAAGATCTGTGGGGAAGCCAGGATATGGCAAAGTCTTTACATCTACTGCATTAAGACGTCCTTTTTTTTTACATAATATACCAGAATGATCCAATTCTATCTTTAATCCAGTTTCTCTTAGTTTAGATATAACAGTTTCTAAAAGAGATGCATCTGCTTCTTTTAAAAAGAGTTCTCCTCCTGCTGCAGCAACTGCCATTAAGTATGTGCCAGCTTCTATTCGATCAGGTATAATTTCCCAATCTGTAGGCTTTAATTTTTTTACACCTTTTATATATATTGTATCTGTACCAAGCCCTTTTATTTTTGCCCCCATTTTACATAGCATTTCACCTAAGCATACAATTTCTGGCTCTCTTGCAGCATTTCTAATAACAGTTTCACCTTTTGCAGTTACTGCTGCCATCATTAAATTTTCTGTACCTGTTACAGTTGGAATATCAAAGGCTATTTCTGCTCCTTTAAGTCCTCCTTTTGCTTTTGCTTCTACGTAACCTTCTTTAAGATTTAATTTTGCCCCCATAAGTTCCAGACCTTTTAGATGAAGGTCTATTGGTCTAGCCCCAATTGCACAGCCGCCAGGAAGAGAAACCCTTGCCTTTCCTAAGCTCGCTACTAACGGACCAAGAACCAATACAGATGCCCTCATAGTTCTTACTAGTTCATAAGGGGCTTCAAATGAACTAAGGGAATCTGTATCAATACATAGATCCATTGAGCCGTCTTCATCATAGACTTTTTCTATAGTTACTGTTATTCCTAATGTTTCTAGAAGTTTCGAAAAGGTTTTTACATCCAAAAGCTCTGGACAGTTCTTTATTAAGTACTTACCAGGAGATAAAAGGGTAGCTGCAAGCACAGGAAGAGCTGCATTTTTAGCTCCACTAATTCTTACACTGCCTTTAAGGCTATATCCCCCTTCTATGACTAGAATTTGTTCCATTTATAAATTTATATTTGTTTGGGTCTTTGCCCTTTATGCCATAAATAAACTATTGGGCTTGCAACAAATACAGAGGAATAAGTACCTACAATAACACCAATCATAAGTGCAAAGGCAAAATCGTGAATAACAACACCTCCAAATAAGAAAAGACACACGATAACCATAAGCGTTGTAAGTGATGTAATAATTGTACGTGCAAGCATTTCATTAACGCTTAAGTTTATTATTTTATCAAATGGCATTTTTCTATGTCGCCTCAAGTTTTCTCTAATTCTATCAAATATAACCACAGTATCTGTTAATGAGTAACCCGCAAGGGTTAAAAGAGCGGTCACAATAAGGAGATTTATTTCTTTATTTAAGATGAAAAATATCCCTAATACTGCCAGTACATCGTGAAATGTTGCGATTGCTGCAGCTACACCAAAACTTAAATTAAATCTAAAGGCAAGATATATAATGATACCTGCCATAGATATAGCAATTGCAATGATTGCCTTTTGTCTTAAGTCTTTACTTACAGCAGCCCCTATTTCTGATTTACTTTGTAAGACAAAGTGTACACCTGGTATTCCTGTATTTAAAGCCTTCGTTATTTTTACATCAACATTTTGTACAGTGGCTACAGATTTTTTTATTTTAACTATAAGTATGTGTTCTTTTGGTACATCTTGTAATGTGTAGCCTTTTATACCTGCTTTCCCCATGACTCTTCTTACAGCTTCTAGATTAAATGGTTTATCAGCTTTATATTGAGCCATTGTCCCACCAGTAAAATCTACACCAAGATTGGCTTTACCTCTATTTATTTGAATAAAGCCTATAATACCAAGGGTTACAAGTATTGCGGAAAGTCCAAATGCAATATAGCGTTTTCCAATAAAATCTATATTGGTATTTTCTACTACATGTAGGAAAGAAAGGTCTTTAATTGCTTTTTTAGCAAGTAACCAGTCATAAACAATTCTACTAGCAAAGATTGCAGTGAATAAATTTATAATGATACCTGCAGAAAGGGTTACAGCAAAGCCTTTGATTGGCCCTGTCCCAAATAAAAATAGGGCTAAAGCTGTAATAAGTGTGGTTACGTGTGCGTCAACAATTGTCCAAAATGCCTTATCGTAACCGCCATCTATATATGCATGAAGAGATTTGCCCAGGGCTTTTTCTTCACGCATTCGTTCAAATATGAGAACGTTTGAATCGACCCCCATACCAATGGTTAAGATAATACCCGCTATACCAGGAAGAGTTAGTGTTGCATGAAAGGCAGATAAGACTGCCATAAGAAATAGAATATTTAAGAGTAATGCTATATCTGCAATAAAGCCAGAGAGTCTATAATAGACAATCATAAATATAAGCACTATAGCAGCACCAACTAATCCAGAGAATATACCTTTTTCAATGGAGTCTCTACCAAGACTTGGACCTACTGTTACATTTTGTATTATTTTAACTGGTGCTGGAAGTGCACCTGCTCTTAAGACAATTGCAAGGTCAGTTGCTTCTTCATGGGTAAATGATCCTGTAATTTGTGCATGTCCACCTGCAATTTTTTCTCTTATAACCGGAGCAGATCTAACAACGCCATCTAATACAATTGCAAGACGTTTCCCGACATTTGCACCAGTTATTTGTTCAAAGATCCTAGCCCCCCTATCAGTAAGTGTTAAAGAGACATAAGGTTGATTATATGGTCCCCCAATCCTTACATGAGCTGTTTTTATTGCATCTCCTGTCATTAAGGTTTTATTTTTTAGTAATATTGGAACCTTATAACGTCTTCCTGTTTGAGGGTCAGTCATTACCATAAAGTAAACAGAATCTCCTGGGGGTATTTCTCCTTTAAGAGCTTTATTTACAGCTTTTCTATTAAATTCTTGAGAGGGAGATAGGCGGCCATCTTCTATTGCCTGTTCTATAAGATGGTTTAGATTAATATTAGCAGAGTCATCTACTAGTTTAAATTCAAGCTGAGCTGTTTCACCGATTAACTTTATTGCTCTTTTAGGATTTTTGATACCTGGCAGTTGTACTACTATTTCATCTTTACCTCGTCTTACAATTACAGGTTCTGTAACACCAAATTGATCTATTCTGTTTCTTATTATTTCAAGAGATTGTTCTACAGCATTATCTCGTATAAATTTCTCTTCTTTAGGAGAAAGTCTTAAGGTAATTTTAGGGAAATTCCCTTGATCATTTATTGATACGATTTCTAAGTCGTGAAATTCACTACTTAAAAGGTTTTTTACTTCAGCTAGAGCCTGTTTATTGGGGAGAGAAAAGACAACTTCTCCTTTTTTAGGGCTAGGTAACTCTACTACAGATATATGTCTGTGTTTTAGGGCTTCTTTTAAATCACGTGCAGAATTATTTAGTGCATTGATTACTGCTTGATCAACATCAACCTTTAATATGAGGTTCATTCCACCTTGAAGATCAAGCCCGAGTCTTAGCCCTTGACTATAAATAACTTTTTTATACCAACCAGGTAGATTATTGGTAAATGAGGGTAAGACCAAAATTATCGCTAATACAAAGAGAAAAAGTACTAATGCAACCTTCCAACGAATAGCTTTTGGCATTTTTTACTCCTTATATAAGTAACACTATTTATCCTAGAGATTTTCTAAAGGATCTCGTTGCACTTACTTATACAAAGCTGATGAATTTTGCAAGTATAGATACAATAAAAGTAAAAAAATAAAAAGAGGTATAACCAAAAAGCTATACCTCTTTTTAGAGTTTAATAAACTTGAATAAATTTTAAATAATTATCTTTTCATATTAAGTAATTCACTGAGCATTTGATCAGTTACTGTAATAATTCTTGAATCTGCTTGAAACGCACGTTGAGTAGTGATTAGTTTTACAAATTCTGTACTTATATCTACTGTAGATTGTTCAAGTGCATTTGATGCGATAGAACCTAATCCATTAGTGCGAGGAGGTCCAGTTACAGGAGCACCAGATGCAGTAGTTTCTCTCCAAAGGTTTCCACCTTCACGACTTAAGTCTGTTGGGCTTGGAAATCTTGCTAATGCTACTTGGGCTAATGAAATAATACGCCCATTTGAGTAGCTACCAGAAATAACTCCTTCTGAGTCCACATGTAGTGATTGTAAAAATCCTGCACCAAAGCCATTTTGATCATAAAATAGTGTACTTGATCTATTTGCATACTGTGTAGTTGTAATTGCTTCAGTCTCCCAACCATTTACAGTATATTCTTTATCTCCTGCTGCATCTGTTGTAACACTTACATTTGCTTTTGCACCAAAATCCATTTCTATAAGTTGTGCAGAATAATCTTGTTTAGTAACCTGATCTACCACACCAGAAGGAGGTAAAAAGTAGGCCTTAAGTTGTGGATAGTTATGATCACCATAAGAAACGGGTTCCCAGGCTCCACCAGTTGTAAGAGGAACATCGTTATATATTGTACCATTATAATCAATGTCTACAGTTTCATCATCATGGTTATAACTTAATATTGTAGCAGTCTGTCCATTATCAAAACTTACTTGTAATCCTCCTGGGGGCAATTCATTTTTGTATAATTTTTCTATATCGATAGGAGTATCAAGAGTATCATTACTTCCATTTCCATCTAAGTCTGCTTGCCAACCAAATACATGGAGTGTATATCGTCTGATATTAGTAGTGCTCGTTACAATTGGTACATCAGTCCATATTTGTCCTGTAGAGGGGTCTTTTACTGTAACAGTACTTGTTGTTGCATCAAAAGAGGTGATAAGATAGTCACTTGTAGTTCCAGTAGATGAGGCTGTAATTTGTATTGGAAGTCCACTAGCGGGTATAGAGTCTAAATCTTCAATAGCAAAAGGAGTAGCAAGCTGGTCGTTTACTCCGTCTCCATCTACATCAATTTTTAAATTAGAAACATTTTTGTCATATATTGAGTCAATTTGTCCTTGCGGAGTAAATTTTATATAGCCTCGCATTAACATACCTTTAGAGGGTCCTGTAACACCACTTCTATCATCGTCAGGATTCATAGTTATAAGAAATTCCCATTCTCTTTCTTGTTTAGTACGATCAAAATATATTGTTAATTCATGAGTATTTCCTAAGCTGTCGTATACATTAAATGTTGTTTTGTATTCATAATTTACATCTGGAGTGAGTTCCCCATCGTTTGCAACCCAATCCGCAGACAGGGTATTATCACTTACAGGTCCAGTTACTCTACTGTCTAAATTTACAGCAATTGTTGCTTGAGTTGTTGCAACAGGGGGTGAGGAATTAGATATTTGAATATTTGTAATACTGCCAACGATTTCTGCTTTACCATCTGGTTGGGTTTCCATTTTCCAGCCTTGGACTCTAAGTCCTGCAGGATTAACAAGATATCCGTACTGGTCTACATGAAATTCACCTGCTCTTGTATAGTAAGTACTGTTTTCTATTTTAGGATCGCTTAATATAAAGAAGCCTTGGCCTGCTATGGCTAGATCTGTTGGAGACGATGTACTTTCAAATGAACCTTGACTAAATATAGGGGCTACATCTGCCAATGAACAACCTCTACCAACTTGTGAACCACCTCGTGCAGTATTTATTGTTTGTGCCATAATATCTTGGAATGTAGCTCTTGCAGCTTTAAATCCCATAGTATTGATATTTGATATATTATCTCCTATTACTTGCATGGCAGATCCCATGCTTACTAGACCACTTACTCCTGAATAAAGAGAGCTTGTTAAGCCCATATTTAGACCCCCTCTATATTTAATTAGTTATTAGTTACTTTATCTATTTCACCTAAATCTATCTTGACCTCACCACTATTTAATAATAATTCAGGTAAGGAGGTTTCATCTTTAGGATATTCTACGGAAGATACCACGCCTGTAGTCCAATTAGTTACTTTGATCTGTTTACCTTTTGTATCTTTTGCAGTTATGTGTATAGTATATGTGCCAGGTTGTACTTTATCGCCATTATCATTTGTACCATCCCAATCTAGTTGATGATTTCCTGAAGATATTGCACCTAAGTTAATATTTTTTATAATTCTTCCTTTCTGGTCTGTAATTACACAAAGACATTGAGCGGCTGGCCTATCTAAATCAAATTCAAAAGGCTTAGGTCCATCTTGATCTACATATAATTGATCACCTTTGTAGCGAACAAATTTACCTAGAAGGGATATGCTATCTAATCGTGTTCTATCAGTATCAGCTTTTACTAATTTCTCCATTGATTCATTGTTCTTATACATAAGATCAACTAAGTTAAATTGTGCTACTTGTGTTGCCATTTGATCACTTTTCATAGGATTCATAGGATCTTGATATTCTAATTGAGTAATAAAGAGTTTCATGAAATCATCTTCTGATAATGTAGTACGTTCTTTTGGATCTTTCTTTAGTTTTTCTATATTATCTTCTACTTTATCTATACTATTGTTTACTTTATTAGTTGTCTGAGATATCTTTTGAGGACCTAATATCTCATTATTTAAATAATTGGTAATCATGCTATAAGCTCCTTTATTTAAATTCTAAATAATTAAATGTAGTCCCTGATTAAATAAGTTAAATTTAATATTTAATTGTTTAGTTATATCTTCAGATAACTTTTTATCATCGTCTATTATATCAAAATTTGTTGTACTATTTTGTTTTGATGACTGTTTATATAAATCTGAAAAAAAATGTTTAGAATTCATATTTAGATTTATAAAGCAATTATTTAACTGTAATCCGCCTTGAGCTAACTGCTGTCTTAATAGTTGTATATTGGTTTCTAAAATCTGTTTGATATCTGGATGATCAGCTATGAATGTTGCATTCACTATATTATTATTTATTTTTAATTTAATTTTTATTTTACCTAATTCAGGAGGATGTAACTGTAATATAGCAGTATTTTGATTAAATCCGATATTTTTATTTTGTAGGTTATCTAAAATGAAATTATTTATTTGTTGTATAATATTTTTATTGTTTATGTGTATCTTTTGTGATTTTTGTAATATTGTTTGATTGATATAGTTTATAAATGAGTTATTTATAATTTTATTATTAATATCTAAGTTATTTGTTGTTGCTCCTTCTATTTTTTGTTTAGAATTAATTATATATTTTATTTTTAATTTATTTTTATATTCATTATTTATTTCTTTAACTTTTAATTTAAATTCTGCTTTATTATCATCGCCATGATTATAGATATCATTAACCTGTTTATTTTTATCTATATAATTTCTTTTATTATCCGTCTTTTTTAATATAATGGTAGTCATTTTATCTTTTGTTTTTATATCTTTATATTTTTCCTCTGTTATTTGTTTGGGGGATAATATGCTATTTTTATCTTTTTTGATATTTAACTGTTTCTGTTTTGAAATATTTTTTTTATATTTAATGGTTTGTTCAATTTGATTAATAATTTGTCCTTTTATCTTTTTAGTTATGTTTAGATGTTTTGTCTTTTGGCTATCTATTGTTTTATTATTTTTTATATGTATTTTTGTGTTTAAATTTTTCTGTTTATCTATATAACTTAATGTAGTTGTGCTATTAATTATTTTTTTCTTCTTCTTATAATTTGTTGAAACAATAATTTTACTTTTTACATTTTTGGTATATTCTATATTAATTATATGTTTATCTATGGTCTTTCTATTTTTTTTATTATTGATTAATTGTTTAATATTTTTGTTAATTTTTATTGTTTTATTAATTAATTTTGTTATTTTTGTTAATTGTTTTGTTTCTTGTTTTGTTTTATGGTTTGTTAAATTATTTAGAATAGTTAAGTTGAATTTCTTTTTTATTTTTATTTTTTCTTTTTTGTTATTAGTTTTTATTGTTTTATTGTTTGTCTTTTTATTTAAAAAAGATAGGTTAATTAACGTTGTTAGTACATCTATTATATCTTTTTGCTCATTATTATATTTTTCTATGTCATCTTTAGATATACTTTTATTGTTATTTTTATCTATATTATCATCTAATTTAATTTTACTTTTATTTGTAGTTTTATTTGATGTAATATTTATATTGTTATCTTTATTGTTTTGTTTATGTGATGATAACTTATTTTTATTAAAATTTTGTTGTTTCTGTAAAGTGTTCTGATAAATATGATAAAATTCATCATGGGTATCAGAATTATCTGTCTTGACTATTTGGCTAGTTTTATTAGTTACCTTTGTGCCTTCATCTAAAGAAGGTTTTATTTTTATATTAGGTAGCTGTAATGAGGGCACTTTCCCCTCCTTAAAAAGTCATTATTTGCCGTTTTCTTAAGCAAAAGCTATGCCTTTATCAGTTTTACTTATAATTGATCTCTAAGATGGGATTTTTTGTTAATGTAATCGGATTTGTTCTAGTCCATAATGAAAAATGATCCCCTTTATTACAGGAAAAGCTTTCCTAGTATATAGAAGTAAGGAGATGTTTTTGGTTGATTTTAAAAAACAAGCGTTGCACATATTTAATATAGGGTGTATCTCATTTATAAATAATGAACATGTATAAGGGGTAGCAAATGTCTAAAAAGGTTAAAGTCATTGTTACTACAGGTTATGGTACTAATTGCGAGGTAGAGATGGCCCATGCATGTAAAATGGCTGGGGCAGATCAAGTAGATATTGTGCATTTAAGTGATTTATTAGATGGTTCTGTAGATTTGATGAATTATCATTTTTTGAATCTACCAGGTGGTTTTCTAGATGGCGATAACTTGGGAGCAGCTCAGGCTGGTGCTAATAGATTACGTCATGCAGTAGTCGCTAAGACTGGGAAAACATTACTAGAGCATATAATTAAATTTATAAAAAATGGGGGGCTAATCTTAGGTGTTTGTAATGGTTTTCAATTAATGGTAAAAACAGGACTTCTTCCAGGTTTTAATAATGATTATAAGAGTCGTCTGGTTAGTCTTACATATAATGATTCTGGTAGATTTGAAGATAGATGGGTTTCTTTAAAGGTTTTTCCTGGAACAAAGTGTATATTTACCAAAGGTATAGAGTATATAGAACTTCCTGTACGTCATGGAGAAGGTAAATTTATCACTCAAAATCAAGAGATACTTGAGCGTCTTAAAGAAAATGGGCAGATAGTATTTCAATATGTTGATCCCAATACTTTAGAGCCTACAAAACAATATCCTATGAATCCAAATGGATCACAGATGGCAATTGCAGGTATTTGTGATACAACTGGTAGACTTTTTGGCCTTATGCCTCATCCTGAAGGCTTTACCCATGCTACTAATCATCCACTTTGGACAAGGAAGTTATTAGATGAGGAAGGGCTAGGAGTAAAACTTTTTAGAAATGCAATAGAATATATACGATCTAATGTAATCTAAGTTATTAGATATAGGTATAAGAGTGAGTAAAGAGACGAGTTCCACATTTTCTGGTTTTACTTCTGAAGAAAATATCTCTAAGTTTTTTAAATCTCTTTCTCACTTAAGGCGAGATTTTATTCAGATCATTTCTACAATTGCTATTTTATCCTTTTTACTTTATTGGATTTCGCCTGATATCCTATCTTTCTTACAGGATTCTCTCAATCAAAAATTAGCTTTTTTTAATGTAATGGAGCCTATTTTGGCCATGCTCAAAATAGCTGTGGCCACTTCAGTAATTATTCTTGCACCATGGCTTCTTTATAAAATAGCTAATATTTTAGTAAGACATTTTGGACTGAACAGACATTTTGCAATATTTTGTGTTATATCAGCAACAATACTATTTTACTCTGGAGTACTTTTTTGTTTTTTTATCACCCTTCCTTTTGGGATTAAATTTTTACTTTCTTATCAAGGTCCTCATTTAAAAGCAGTTATTTCTTTAGATAGATTTGTTAATTTTGTATGTTTGTTTCTAGTGTGTTTTGGTTTTATTTTTGAATTGCCACTTATTATGGTCTTGCTGAGTAAAATGGGTATTTGTAGTCCAGAATTTTTTTCGAAGTACCGGAGACATGCTATATTAATTATAGCAATTTTAGCAGCAGTTTTAACACCTACACCAGATGCATTTAATATGTCTTTAATGGGAGTACCATTATATTTGCTGTATGAAGCGGGAGTTTTTATTGCGAAATTTGTATCACCTTCTAAAAAGACAAAAAAATAGATATAATCCTGCTTGACAAGGACAATTTGTTCTATATAGTGCATTTTTCATGCTGTCCCTAGCTAAAGGGTTAAACTCGCTTTAATAATTTTTATTTTAAAAAGGTGTAAAGTATTGAATAATCTGTATATAATTGATTATAAAAAGAACTTAAATAAAAATATCGTAGGCGAAATGGTGATCGCCATGGAACAAGATTCTCAAAATTTTAAAGCAAAGGTTTTAATAAATGATATACCGCCTGAAGGGCTCTCCTTATACTATGAGGATATGCCGGGGCTTTTAGATGGATTAGATGATTGTTGGGCAAGTGGCCCTATTAAAGGTGAAGTATTTATTTTTCGTTCTGGTAAAAAGATAGAAATTACTGGTAAGGTTGAGGCTGCATTAGAACTTCTTTGTCATCGTTGCTTAGCTCATTATGATAGTAGTGTTTCAGTGAAGTTTCATTATACATTTTTAGAGCCTCCTTCTTGGAAGAAGGATGAAGAGATAAAACTTAGTCCTGAAGATATTGAAATAAGCTATTATAATGGTGAAGAAATTGAACTTTCTGATATATTTAGGGAACAAATATTGCTGCAGCTTCCTATGAGGCAGCTTTGTAAGGAAGACTGTAAGGGGATTTGTCCAGGTTGTGGCGCTGATTTAAACACAGAGCCTTGTAGGTGTAAAGATACATCAGAGGAAGGTCCCTTTGCTATTTTGAAAAAGATAAAAATATCTTAATGCTTGAAAATAAGTGGAGGTTTTAATTATGGCTGTTCCAAAGAGAAAGACATCTCGTGCAAGAAGAGGTAAGCGTAGAGCTCACGATGCTTTAAAAACTCCAGGGCTTAGTGTTTGTCCTCAGTGTAATGAACTTAAACCCCCGCATCGTATTTGCCCTCACTGCGGCACCTATCGGGGAAAGACCTTTATAGAATCTGTAGAATAGGATAGGCAAAAAGACTATGGCTGTTGCTGTTGATGCTATGGGGGGCGACCGTGCTCCTTCTGCAATTGTAGAAGGGGCTGTTAGGGCTACTAAAGAGTTTGGCTTAAAAGTTATACTCGTAGGAGATGAGTCCATATTAAAAAAGGAGTTAGATAGATTTTCATTTCCTAAGGAATTATTACGGCTTTATCATGCAGGACAAGTGGTAGGTATGGACGAGTCTCCTTCAGAGGCACTTCGTAAAAAGCCAAAATCTTCTATAAGAGTAGCCTTTAATTTGGTCAGAAAAGGTGAGGCAAGTGCTGTAGTAAGCGCAGGTAATTCTGGGGCAACTCTTGCCTGTGCAATGGTTACAGTTGGTAGAATTTGTGGCGTGCGCCCTGCTATTGCTACAGTAATGCCTACATTAAAGAATCCTGTAGTATTAATTGATGTGGGTGCTAATGTAGATTGTAAACCTCATCATTTACTCCAATTTGGTATTATGGGAGCAGCTTTTTCTAAAGAAGCAATAGGAAATAAGCGTCCTAGAGTGGGCCTTTTATCTATAGGTGAAGAGAATACAAAAGGCAATCAACAGGTTAAGAAAGCCTTTGATCTTCTTTCAAAGAGTTCCCTTAATTTTGTTGGTAATGTTGAGGGAAGAGATGTGTTTAAAGGAGATGTAGATGTAGTAGTATGTGATGGTTTTGTTGGCAATGTCTCTCTTAAGCTAAGTGAAGGTTTGGCTGAATCCATTTTGCTTATGTTAAAAAAAGAGATCCAACAAAGCAGTATTATAACAAAAATAGGTTATCTTTTGGCTCGTTCGGCTTTTAAACGTTTTAGAAGGCTTATTGATTATTCTGAATATGGCGGTGCTCCCCTTTTAGGGATAAAAGGTATTGGCATTATATGTCATGGAAGGTCTGGACCAAGTGCAATCTGTAATGCTGTTAGGGTAGCCAATACCTTAGTAAAGGCGGATTTTGTTAAACATCTTGAATCTCGTATGCAGCAAGAAGTAAGTCTTGCAAGTGTAGCATTATAAGAAGGTGGTGCGGAGATGCCTGCTAGAACAATAATAATTGGTACAGGATCCCATCTACCCAAAAAGATTTTAACAAATCAAGACTTGGAGAAGATAGTTGACACATCTGATGAATGGATCCGCACCAGAACGGGAATTGAAACAAGGCATATAAGTAGCGACGATGAGCCTAACTCCTTTCTTGCCACTCAAGCTGCTAAAAAAGCTATGGAGATGGCAGGTGTAAGGGCTCAAGAATTAGATCTTATAATAGTAGGTACCCTTACTCCTGATATGCCAATGCCTTCTGTTGCCTGTCTTGTACAAAAAGAGCTTGGTGCAAGAAAGGCTGGTGCTTTTGATTTATATGCAACTTGTTCTGGGTTTTTATACGGACTCTCAATAGCAGACAAATTTATAAGAGATAATAGACGATTAAAGATTTTAGTTATAGGTAGTGAGGTGTTATCTAAAAGAGTTAATTGGAAGGATAGAAATACCTGTGTAATTTTTGGTGATGGAGCAGGTGCTGCCATTGTTACAGGTACAAGAGAGCCTAATAGAGGCATTGTTTCTTCTCATTTACATGCTGATGGTAGCCTTTGGGAGCTTTTAGCTATAAGAGGGCTTGGAACTGCTCAAGAAGTTACTGCTGAGCAGCTTGAAAAAGGCTGGCAGTATATTGAAATGCAGGGTCGTGAGGTTTTTAAAAATGCAGTTAGAGCTCTAGAATCTGTTTCTTGGGAGGCATTAGAGTCTGCTGGGTGGCATAGTGAAGATATAGATTTATTGGTGGCTCATCAAGCCAATATTAGAATAATAGAATTTTTGCGTGAACGTTTAGGTCTTTCTAAAGACAAAGTCTTTATCAATATCTCTAAATATGGTAATACCTCTGCTGCAAGTATTCCCATCGCCCTTGATGAGGCAAATAGGGCAGGGATGTTACATCCTGGAATGAGACTTCTCATGGTAGCCTTTGGTGGTGGTTTTACATGGGCTGGGATGACCATGAGATGGTAATTTAATAAAAAAATAAAACAAAAGGAAGCAAGGATTGACTATGGGAAAGGTGAATTATTTTTTAACAGAAGAACAACAGATGATAGTTGATCTTGCCCGTCAAATAGCAGAAGAGAAAATAGTACCTGTGCGGGCGGAATTGGATGAAAAGGAAGAATTTCCTTGGGATATAATGAAAGATTTGGCACAAGCTGACCTCTTTGGACTTTATATACCAGAAGAATATGGTGGACTTGGTGGTGGATGCTTTGAAAATTGTTTAGCACTTGAGCAGCTTGCATGGGGATGTATTGCGGTTACTACTACCTATGCAGCAAGTGCTTTAGGTGGTTATCCAATCCTTCTTTTTGGTAATGATGAACAAAAAAGTAAATATCTTCCTGATATTGCTTCTGGTAAGAAATTGGCTGCATTTGGCTTAACAGAAGCAAATGCAGGAAGTGATGCTGGAGCTATTCAAACAACAGCAGTAGAAGATGGGGATTACTGGGTTTTAAATGGCACAAAGCAGTGGATTACAAATGGTGGAGAAGCAGAAATTTATACAATTATTGCTCTTACTGATAAACACAAAGGTCCAAGAGGAGCTAGTGCATTTATAGTAGAGAAGTCAGATCCTGGTTTTTCTTTTGGTAAAAAAGAAAGGAAGATGGGGCTTAGGGCTTCTGCTACAAGGGAGCTCATATTTAACGATTGTAGGATACCTAAAGACAGGCTGTTAGGAAGGAGAGGTCAAGGTTTTATAATTGCTATGAAGACCCTTGATCTTGCAAGGCCAGGAATTGGTGCAATTGGTGTGGGTCTTGCACAAGCAGCTCTTGATGAAGCTGTTAAGTATGCAAAAGAACGAATCCAATTTGGACAACCAATAATGTCTTTTCAAGCCATTCAGCATATGTTAGCTGATATGGCTACCCAAATAGAGGCAGCTCGTGCCCTTGTGTATTCAGTTGCCCGTACTATAGATGCTGGAGAAAAAGACATAGCCAAACTTGCTGCAATGGCAAAACTTTTTGCAACAGATATGGCTATGAAGGTTACAACTGATGCCGTTCAAATACTTGGTGGTTATGGCTATATGAAGGACTATCCAGTAGAGAAGATGATGAGAGATGCAAAGATACTTCAGATATATGAGGGCACAAACCAAATACAGAGAAATGTAATAGGACAAGCCCTTAATAAGGAATATACAATAAAAAAGAAGTAGATTTAGAGATTAGGGGAGAAAATGCGTTTTGTTGTTTGTATAAAACAGGTGCCAGATGCGGCAAATGTAAGGTTTGATCCAGAAAAAGGTACACTTATTCGTGAAGGGGTTGAGGCAATGATCAACCCTTTTGATTTAAATGCTATAGAGGCTGCTGTGCAGTTAAAGGAACAACTTGGAGGAGAAGTTGTTTGTATTACAATGGGGCCTCCTCAGGCAGAAAGTGCCTTAAGGGATGCTTTGGCCCTTGGTGTAGATAGTGCTGTACTTTTATCTGATAGGGCTTTTGCAGGGGCTGATACTTTAGCAACTACTAGAACTCTTGCAGCCGGCATTAAAAAGCTTGGTGGCGCAGATATAGTTTTTTGTGGTAAGCAGGCAATAGATGGAGATACTGCACAAGTTGGTCCTGGACTTGCTGCACGTTTAGGTTTGAATTATGCAACTTGTATAAGTGAATTAGAGTTTATAAAAGATACAAATTGTCTTAAAGTTAAACGAGCCTGGGAAGAGGGCTATGATATATTAGAGATTAAACTTCCTGCCCTTGTAACTGTTCTTACCTGTATTAATACCCCAAGAGTGCCTTCTTTAAAGGGTAAGCTTAAGGCAAAAAAAGCAAATATTCCAGTATGGGGTGCTAAAGATCTTGGTCTTGATACTTCTTTAGTAGGACTTTCAGGTTCCCCTACACAGGTAGTAACTACTTGTGTTCCCAAGTTTGAGGCTAAAAAGGAGATGCTTGAAGGGGACGTGGAAGAGAAAGTAGATACTCTTTTAAATAGACTAAAGGAGGCAGGAATACTCTAAAGGAAGAGGGCATAGCGAGCTATGTTAAAAATAGATAAAGATAAATGTACAGGTTGTGGAGAATGTGAGGAAGTTTGTGCCTTTGGGGCAATATCTATAAAGGATGATGTTGCAGAAATTGATCATGATACATGTACACTTTGTGGAACATGTGTTGATACATGTCCATCTGGTGCTCTTGAGATAGAATCTAAGAAAGAGGAACAGAAAATTTTAGATAAGGATAATTGGCGTGGTGTTTGGGTTATTGCAGAATTTCGTTCAGGAAGACTTTTCCCTGTTACTTTTGAGCTTTTAGGTTGTGCAAGAAAACTTGCTGATAAATTAGATGTTCCACTATCTGCTGTATTAATAGGTAATAATGTTAAAGATTTTGCTAGCGAACTTATTAAATATGGTGCAGATCAGATTTATATAGTAGATCATCCTAACTTGGCGCAATTTTTAGAGATTCCTTATACAAATGTTCTAGTAGAACTTATAAAGAGATATAAGCCGGAGATCATATTAGCAGGTGCTACAGCACAGGGGCGTTCTTATATCCCTGCAGTTGCAACGATACTTGAGACCGGGCTTACTGCAGATTGTACAGAGCTTGATGTTCGCATAGAGGATAGAGCTCTTTTGCAAACGCGTCCTGCTTTTGGTGGAAATCTACTTGCAACCATTGTGTGCCCTAATCATAGGCCTCAAATGGCAACAGTTCGTCCTCATGTTATGAAGGCACTTGAGCCAGATGACTCTAGAGAAGGGGAAATAATAGAGGTTAAAATAGACGAGTCCCTTTTTGAGACATCTACTAAGCTACTTGAGTCTACTGTTGAAGAACAAACAGGAGTAGATCTTGCAAATGCTGATATAATTATTACTGCCGGCCGAGGGATGGAATCTAAAGAAAATCTTTCTTTAGTAGAGGAGCTTGCCAAGCTTTTAGATGGAGCAGTAGGTGCAACAAGGGCTGTTACAGATGCAGGTTGGCTTTCAGAAAGGCATCAAATTGGCCAAACGGGGAAAACCGTGTCTCCCAAATTATATGTTGGCTGTGGGGTTTCTGGAGCAATTCAACACATTGTAGGAATGAAAGGCTCGGATATAATTGTTGCAATTAATAAAGACCCTGATGCCCCTATTTTTGATGTTTCTACTTATGGAATAGTAGGAGATGTCAAAGAAGTACTTCCCAAACTTATAGAAAAAATAAAAAAGGAAAAAGGTCTATAAAATTTATTAGAATGAAGACATTAGGGGGAGATAAATGTTTGAGGAGTTTAAGGATAAAGTTGTAGTTGTAACTGGGGGATCAAGAGGTATAGGTAAGGCAATAGTACTTAAGTTTGCTTCATTAGGAGCAAAGGTCGTTTTTAATTATGCTTCAAATGATGAAGCAGCTAAAAAGGTTATTGAAGAAGGAAAAGATTATAGCGGTACAATAGAGTGTTTTAAGCTTGATGTATCTAATTTTCCCCAAGTTTGTGAATTTTTTGAAAAGATTTTTGATAAATATGGTGCTATTCACATCTTAGTAAACAACGCAGGAATCACAAGAGATACTCTACTTGCCCGCATGAAAGAGGAAGAGTGGGATGCTGTTATAAATGTAAATCTTAAAGGAGTTTTTAATTGTTGTAAGGCTATCATTTCCAACATGATGAGGCAAAGATGGGGTAGAATAATAAATATTGGTTCTGTTATTGGATCAATGGGAAATGCTGGTCAAGTAAATTATGCAGCAACAAAGGCAGGTATTGTAGGATTTTCTCGGTCTCTTGCTAAAGAAGTTGCTTCTAGAGGAATTACTGTTAATGTAGTTGCTCCTGGGTTTATTGATACAGATATGACAGCTAAGGTTCCAGAAAAGATTAAGGATCAGATATTAAAGGCTATTCCTGTTGGTAGATTTGGGAAGGCTGATGAAATTGCAAATGCAGTTTCTTTTTTGGCAACAGAGAGTGCTTCATATATAACTGGAGAAGTACTTCATATAAACGGTGGACTTTATATGGGATAGCTATTTTATTTTAAATAAAAACAAAAAATACGAAAAGTAGATAATAGGGAGGAGAAAGATGAGTATAGAACAAAAGATGGTCGATATTATTTCTAAACAGCTTAGTGTACCAAAAGAGAAGGTAGTACCAGAGGCCTCTTTTGTAGATGATCTTGGTGCAGATTCACTAGATCTTGTTGAGCTTGTTATGGCAATGGAAGAGGAGTTTGGTTTAGAGATAGCGGATGAAGAAGCTGAAAAGCTTCAGACAGTAAAAGATGCCATAGAGTATGTAAAAGAACATACAAGCTAGGTGTAGGATAAATGAGTGAGATAGGAGAAAAAAGAAGGGTAGTTGTAACAGGTATTGGTATAATTTGTCCTTTAGGTATAGGGGTCGAGGAGTGTTGGAAGGCAATCTGTGAGGGTAAATCTGGTATAGGTCCAGTAACCCGTTTTGATACTAAAGGTTATCCTTGCAGGATAGCTGGAGAAGTTAAGGGATTTAACCCAACAGATTTTATGCCTGAAAAACTTGTAAAGCGCCTAGACCCCTTTGTTCAATATGCTGTTGCAGCAGCAAGGATGGCAATAGAAGATGCAGGACTTTTAGGGGAGGAGTTAGGTCCTCGTGCAGGCGTTATTACAGGTTGTGGTCTTGGTGGACTTGGTACTATCGAACACTATCGCGATGTGATAGTAAAAAGAGGACCTCGTAGAGTAAGTCCATTTTTTATTCCAATGGCTATTCCTAATATGGGATCAGGCCAGATTTCTATAATGTTTGGTGCCAAGGGTCCTAATACAGTACTTTGTACTGCATGTGCTGCAGGTTCTCATGCAATTGGTGAGGCTTTTAAAGTCATTCAACGTGGTGTTGCAGATATTATGATAACAGGTGGAGCAGAGTCTGTTATTACCCCTCTTGCTTTAGGAGGTTTTTCTGCTCTTAAGGCACTTTCTACTAGAAATGATGAGCCAGAGAAAGCATCTAGGCCTTTTGATAAAGAAAGAGATGGATTTATAATAGGTGAAGGTTCTGGAATGCTTGTTATAGAGGAGCTTTCTCATGCAAAGAAACGAGGTGCTAAAATATATGCAGAGATAATTGGTTATGGACTTACTGGGGATGCATATCATATGACAGCTCCTCCTCCTGATGGAGAAGGTGGAGTCAGGTGCATGGAGATGGCACTAGAAGATGCAGGGATTACGTATAAAGATGTTGATTACATAAATGCTCACGGTACAAGTACACCCTTAAATGATGTCTGTGAGACAAATGCTATTAAGACTGTTTTTAAGGAAAGAGCAAAAGAAATTCCTGTAAGTTCTACCAAGTCTATGACTGGGCATCTTTTAGGAGGTGCTGGTGGGGTAGAGGCTGTTTTTTGTGTAAAGGCAATAGAAGACGAAATTATACCACCTACTATAAACTATGAAGTGCCAGATCCTGAATGCGATCTTGACTATGTCCCAAACGAGCCAAGAAAGCAAAGACTCGATATAGTCATGTCGAATTCTTTTGGTTTTGGTGGAACCAATGCTGTTTTGATTTTTAAACGTTTTGAAAAGTAAATTTTTATTTTTTAACCCAACATCAATAGGAGAGAAAAATGCTTATCGCTCTAGCAAGTGATCATGCTGGTTTTGAATTAAAGGAACATTTAAAGGATTTTCTTCGTTCAGTTGGCGAGGAGTTTATTGATGTGGGGTGCTACTCGACAGAATCTGTTGATTATCCAGAGTTTGGACGAAAGGCTGCTTTAATGGTTGCTTCAAAAGAGTGTGATAGGGCAATCTTGGTCTGTGGTACAGGACTTGGTATGTCCATAGTAGCTAATAGAGTACCTGGGGTTAGGGCAGCGCTTTGTTACCATGTTCTTACTGCACGGCTTAGCAGGGAGCATAACGACTCAAATGTATTATGTCTTGGTGGGCGTATTATAGGTAATATCCTTGCAGAAGAAATAGTCAAAACGTGGTTAAATACCTCTTTTGAAGGTGGTAGGCACCAAAAAAGAATAGATATGATTGACCAAGCAGGATATTAATCATTACTTTTTGGGGGCATGGATATGATTCATTTATATAAGACTGATCCTGAGGTATTTCAGGCAATAAGAGGAGAGCTTGAACGTCAGACTGGCCAGCTTGAGATGATAGCCTCAGAAAATTTTGCAAGTCCTGCTGTGATGGAAGCAGAGGGAAGCTGTTTTATGAACAAATATGCTGAGGGCTATCCTGGGCGTAGGTATTATGGTGGCTGTGAATATATGGATATGGTTGAGCGACTAGCTGTTGATAGACTTAATATGCTTTTTGGTTCTGAATATGCAAATGTTCAGCCCCATTCAGGCTCTCAGGCAAATATGGCAGTTTATTTTGCAACTCTTCAGCCAGGAGACACGATCTTATCTATGAATCTTGCTCATGGTGGTCATTTATCTCATGGTGCATCTGTGAGTTTTTCAGGAAAACTTTATAATATTGTTCATTATGGTGTAAGCAAAGAAACAGAGACAATAGACTATGATGATGTAGCTAAAAAGGCTAAAGAACATCGTCCCCGTTTAATTATTGCAGGTGCTAGTGCTTACCCTCGCACTATAGATTTTGCAATGTTTAAGATGATAGCAGATGAAGTTGGTGCATATCTTATGGTAGATATGGCACATATTGCAGGTCTTGTTGCTGCAGGTATTCATCCTTCTCCTGTTCCTTTTGCAGATTTTGTTACATCTACTACTCATAAGACACTTCGTGGTCCACGAGGTGGTTTTGTTTTAGCAAAGGAAGAATATAGCAAGCTTTTAAACAGCCAGGTTTTCCCAGGTATTCAAGGAGGACCTTTAATGAATGTTATTGCTGCAAAAGCAGTAGCATTTAAAGAGGCTCTTGAACCAGAATTTAAATCTTATCAGCAAAAGGTTGTCGCAAATGCAAAGAGGTTAGCTAAAACTTTAGAAGAAAGAGGTTTTAGATTGGTATCTGGGGGTACTGATAATCATCTTATATTAGTTGATCTTTCAGGACATAATCTTACAGGTGCTCAGGCAGAAGAGATACTTGAGAGTGCAGGAATTACTGTAAATAAAAATGCTATTCCTTTTGATACCAAGCCTCCAAGGGTTACAAGTGGTATTCGTATTGGAACACCAGGTGTTACAACCCGTGGACTTGGAGAATCTGAGATGGAATTAATTGGCAATTTTATTGCCGATCTTCTTGATAATCCAGATGATAAATCTTTACGCCGTAAGATTAGGCTTGAGATAAAAGAGCTTTGTGAAAAATTTCCACTTTATGCTGAACAACAAAAAATAGTGAATGAATTATAACAATGGAAGATAAAGAGTTAAATTCAAGACCAAGTTGGCATGAGTATTTTATGGCAATTGCTGAGCTAGTTGCCTCACGTTCTACCTGTCTTAGAAGAAAGGTAGGAGCTGTATTAGTAAAAGATCATCGCATTCTTGCAACAGGATATAATGGGGCTCCAAGTGGTATAAGGCATTGTCTTGAAGTGGGATGTCTAAGAGAGAAATTAAATGTTCCTTCAGGACAAAGACATGAGCTTTGTAGAGGACTTCATGCAGAGCAAAATGTTTTAATTCAAGCTGCTTATCATGGAATTTGTGTAGCAAATTCCACACTTTATTGTACTAATTTGCCATGTATTATTTGTACAAAGATGCTTATTAATGCAGGTATAAAAGCAATATATTTTAAAGAAGGTTATGCAGATGAATTGTCACGTGATATGTTAGAAGAAGCAGGTGTTAAGTTGATTCAGATATAATTCCGCAATTTTTTCTTATCTTATTGACTCTAGTTATCTACCTAGCTATAGTTGAACAGCCATAAATTTCATATAATTTGGGGTTTGTTTTTTTGAGAAGCAACCGAAAGGGAAAATTATGAAGGCACTAATAGCCCTTGAAGATGGCCGAATTTTTGAAGGCCGTTCTTTTACTGGTGATGGTGAGGTTTTTGGGGAGATTGTTTTTAATACCAGTATGACTGGTTATCAAGAGATCCTGACTGACCCTTCCTATAAAGGCCAGATGGTTACAATGACATATCCTCTTATTGGTAATTATGGTGTAAATGAGGAAGACAATGAATCATCAGCTATTCATATGGAAGCCTTTATTGTTAGAGAGTATCAAGATTTTTACAGTAATTGGAGGGCAAAAAGGTCTCTTGCAGATTTTTTAAGACAGCATAATGTCCTTGGGATAGATCAGGTAGATACAAGGGCACTTACAAGGCATATAAGGCTTGCTGGTGCAAAAAAGGCAGTTATTTCTACTAGGGATCTTAGTCCAGAATCTCTTATAAAAAAAGCACAGGATTCTCCAGGACTTATTGGTAGGAACTTAGCTAAAGAGGTGACTTGTAATGCTCCCTATATATTAGAAGAGGTCGATAAGTCTTGGCCTGGAATAGATGTAAATAGTGAAAAGGCTAAACTTATTAAAGAGATTGGTATTAAAATAGCTGTAATAGACTGTGGTCTTAAGCTTAATCAATTAAGGATATTTACTGCATTTGGTTGTAAGTGCCATATATTCCCGGCAACAGCTAAAGCAGATGAGATTATGGCTGTTGAACCTGATGGTATATTTTTATCAAATGGTCCAGGGGACCCCGCAGCTCTTACTGAGACAATCTCTACAGTTAAATCCCTTTTGGGAAGAAGGCCTATATTTGGTATATGTTTAGGCCATCAAATATTAAGTCTTGCATTAGGGGCAAAGACATACAAGTTAAAATTTGGCCATCGAGGAGGTAATCAGCCAGTTAAGAATCTTAAGACTGGAAGGATTGAGATTACTGCTCAAAACCATGGTTTTGCGGTAGATAAGGACTCCCTTCCTTCTGATGTAGAAGTAACACATATTAATTTAAATGACTATACGGTAGAAGGAATATGTCATGAAGGGATAAGGGCATTTTCTGTACAATATCATCCAGAAAATGCTCCAGGTCCTCATGATGCCCAATATTTATTTGAAGAATTTATAGATACTATTTTAAAAGAACATAAAAGTTAAAATTAACCTACCTAACGTTTGATAAAAAAATAAAAAATAAGAAGGACAGAAAGCTAAGTCATGCCAAAGAGACAAGATATAAAAAAGATTCTTATAATTGGTTCAGGCCCTATAGTAATTGGTCAGGCATGTGAATTTGATTATTCCGGCACTCAGGCATGTAAGGCCCTTAAAGAGGAAGGTTTTGAAGTAGTATTAGTAAATTCAAATCCTGCCACCATAATGACTGACCCTGCAGTTGCTGATAGGACTTATATTGAACCCATTACTCCAGAGGTGGTAGCAAAAATAATAGAAAAAGAAAGGCCTGATGCCATACTCCCAACACTTGGTGGACAAACAGGGCTTAATACTGCGGTTAAAGTGGCAGAAGAGGGGGTACTGGAAAAGTTTGGTGTTGAGATGATAGGGGCAAGCCCTGAGGTTATCCATAAAGCTGAGGATAGAGAACTTTTTAGGGCTTCTATGGAACGCATAGGGCTTAGGATCCCTAAGAGTGAGATAGTTCGTTCAATGGAGGAAGCAAGAGAGGCTGCACAAAGGGTTGGTTATCCTCTTATTGTAAGACCTAGTTTTACTTTAGGTGGTACTGGGGGAGGGGTTGTATACAATAAAGAAGATCTTGAGGAGATATGTGCCCAAGGCCTTGATATGAGCATGATACATGAGGTTATGCTTGAAGAGTCTGTATTGGGTTGGAAAGAGTTTGAACTTGAAGTGATGCGGGATTGTAAAGATAATGTTGTAATTGTTTGTAGTATTGAAAATTTTGATCCAATGGGGGTTCATACAGGAGATAGTATTACAGTTGCTCCAGCACAGACTCTTACAGATAGAGAATATCAGCGCATGAGAGATGCTGCCCTTGCTATTATAAGAGAGATTGGTGTTGATACAGGTGGGTCAAATATTCAGTTTGCCATTAATCCTGAAAATGGAGATATGGTAGTAATAGAGATGAATCCCCGTGTTTCTCGTTCATCTGCTCTAGCTTCAAAGGCTACAGGATTTCCAATTGCTAAAATAGCAGCAAAGCTTGCTATTGGTTACTCTTTAGATGAGATTCCAAATGATATTACTCGTGAAACAATGGCTTCTTTTGAGCCAACTATAGACTATTGTGTTGTTAAAATACCTCGTTGGACATTTGAAAAATTCCCTGAAACAGAAGACCTTCTTACCACTTCTATGAAGAGTGTTGGCGAAACTATGGCAATTGGCCGTACTTTTAGAGAGGCTCTTCAAAAAGGGCTTCGTTCCTTAGAGATAGGAAGAGCAGGGCTTGGTTTTGATGGGAGAGACCCTTGGCAGATTTTAGGATATGAGCCAGATAAAGATGAAATAATAAAGATGCTTAGGGTTCCTAACTCAAAGCGTCTTTTTTATATAATGCTTGCTTTTTCAAAAGGTTTTAGTGTAGAGGATATTTATGAACTTACAAAGATTGACCCTTGGTTTTTACATCACATGGAGATTCTTTATAAAGAAGGGTTAAGGCTTAAAAATATTGGTTTTGATGGATTTAAGAAAGAAATTCGTCATTTTAAGAGGGAGGGATTTTCTGATCTTCAGATCGCATATCTTACAGGAAAGACTCAAGATGAAATCAGAAATTTGAGGAAAAAAGAAGGAATTCGTGCTGTATATAAATTAGTGGATACATGTGCAGCAGAGTTTGAGGCGTATACACCTTATTATTATTCAACCTATGAAGATGAAGATGAGGCAAGGGCAACTGATAAACCAAAGGTTATGATTTTAGGCGGTGGTCCTAACAGGATTGGACAAGGAATTGAATTTGATTATTGTTGTGTACATGCTTCTTATGCCTTAAGAGAAGAAGGTTATGAAAGCATAATGGTAAATTCAAATCCAGAGACTGTTTCAACAGATTATGATACCTCTGATAAACTATATTTTGAGCCACTTACACTAGAAGATGTCTTAAATATTGTTGAGACAGAGAATCCTTTAGGAGTGATAGTTCAGTTTGGAGGACAAACTCCTCTTAATCTAGCAGTTCCATTGGCAAAAGCCGGGGTTAAAATACTTGGTACAAGTCCAGAGAGTATAGATAGAGCAGAAGATAGAAAAAGTTTTCAGGCAATGCTTAAAAAATTGGGTTTGGTACAACCTGCTAATGGAACTGCTTTTGATCTAGAACAAGCTCTTAAGATAGCCCAAGAGATAGGATACCCTGTAGTAGTACGTCCTTCCTATGTGTTGGGAGGGCGTGCAATGCGTATAGTGTATGGACCAGAGGGGCTTAAAGAGTTTATGGCAGAGGCTGTTCAAGTTTCAGAAGGGCATCCTGTATTAATAGATAAGTTTTTACAAGATGCTATAGAGATAGATGTTGATGCTATAAGTGATGGGAAAATGACTGTTATTGGTGGGATAATGGAACATATTGAAGAAGCAGGGATCCACTCAGGAGACTCTGCTTGTGTACTTCCCCCAAAAAGTCTTTCTAAGAATATAATTGCACAGATTATAAGTGCTACAAAGGCAATGGCAAAAGAGCTAAATGTTATTGGCCTAATGAATGTACAGTATGCTGTTAAAGATAATCAACTTTATGTTTTAGAGGTAAATCCTCGTGCTTCAAGGACAGTTCCTTTTGTAAGCAAGGCAACAGGTATTCCTTTAGCAAAGCTTGCTACAAAAGTTATGTTAGGAAAAACATTGAAAGAATTA